>VOFK01002629.1_pt1 | contig 41816 bp, 55 predicted proteins | sample 5384121 | NCBI WGS metagenome assembly VOFK01 (sample SAMN12384730, study PRJNA508395) | human gut metagenome | isolation source: healthy gut J | host: Homo sapiens | reverse complement strand
AGGTCTTGCTCCAAACTGATACTTAAAGGTGAAATACTGATACTTTCCACTCGTTACTATAGACGGTTCACTCTCATTGTCCGAGCATGCAGTCAGTGTAAAAGGCTGCCAGTAGTCCGAACATGTACATCATTTTTGCTTTCATATTGATACTACTTAATACTACATGATTTCGCAATCCCTTGAAATCAACAATTTAAATATAAGAATACGTGGGATGCCTATGCTACATTCTAAATTGGAGGTCGTAGGAATAACCTTTACACACGAATGCAGTAATAGCAGCCCACGCTATATGCGTGAGAACCACTATGCCATCCTTGTGTGTAATTGTGAAATTTCCATGTTTCCAATTCACAAAGATAAGCATAACGCTTCTTCAAATTCTAATATGTCTTGAGGGAGTTGTTTTCTCCAAATGCAAAAATATGAAAGACAAAGCAACATTATCATATTTTTTCACGTTTTTTTGTTGACATATTTAATCAATATTTCATAAAAACAGAAAAAACATCTTATTACAGTAAAAATATTAATGACCAAGTTTACTGAAAAGTGATTAAATTTGTTATTATAAAGCATTAATTGAAGAACACAACAGAGAAGAAATATCAACTCTATATTTCTATCAGTCACACAAATTACTAGTTCTGCAAAATTTACATATTGATTCGTGAGAATATGATCGGCTTTCTCACCAAACAAAATCTGAGGAGTATTATTTAATATAATTTATACTTCTATTTTGGCAAACTTGAAACTTTTGCAATATTAGAAGCTGTTTAAAATTAGTAGAAAAATAATGTTATATGAATATATAATAAATTGAATATCAGTTGGTTAATCGAAATATATTTCATAACTTTATGAGTATCAATCAATTAAGGTCATGAACAATACTCAACCAACCTACTGATAAACAGTGGCAAGTTATTGAAAAAATCATCAATCCGCAAGAAAAAGAAAGCGAAAAAATATTCTCTCAGAAACATCATGAATGCGATTCTATATCTTCTCAAGACAGGCTGTCAGTGGCGCATGATTCCAAAGGACTTTTTGCACCTTGGGGAGAGTGTATACTACTACTTCAGCAAAATGGAAGAACGAAGGTGTTATTGAAGACCTTTTGGATAACATCCGTTCACAAGTTCACACAAAGTCCGGTCGTGAGAAGAGCCCCAGTCTTGGCATCATTGATTCCCGTAGTGTCAAGACATCTCACCATGTGGATTCTGACAGAGGGCTTGATGGAAACAAGAAGATTAAGGGCAGAAAACAGCATATTATAGTTGATACTCAGGGCAATCTGATGGCTATAGCCGTACATGAAGCCAATGTCCATGACAGCAAGGGAGCACCGGAGGTTATTGAAAAACTGTCTTACAAATTCCCTCGTCTCGCCAAAACCTTGCGGATGGTGGCTATAGAGGAAACCTCGATTGGGCGTACTTGATAAGTTCGGATGGGAGCTGGTAGTTGTCCTCGGTTCAGATGAATGCCCGTCCAAATTCAAGGTAATCCCCAAGCGGTGGATAGTTGAAAGGTCATTCGCGTGGCTGGAAAACTTCAGAAGACTCACTGTTGACTATGAGTATCATGCCGACACTGCCGAAACAATGGTTCAACTTGCTTTCTGTAAAATCATGTTTAACAAAATTATTGGATAATTTTTAAACAGTTTCTTATTATAATTACATTTTATTTATATTTAACAATCATTTTATAACCATAATTTTTTTTAACAAAATCACCCCTATCATTGTCAGCATGAGTTTATGTCTGGGCTTTATAGCTTGTGATGATAATGATGAAAATGATGACAGTGTAAATACTTCTATTGTAGTAAACCCAGCGAAAGTATTTACAGGTGGGCTCCCCAAATCTGTCTCAGGCATGTTTATCTCCCAAAATGAAGAGGGATTGGTGACAAGCATTACAACTGATGAGGGCGAAAAGGCCGTCTTCGAATATTTTCCTGGTACACGAGCGGAGGCTTCAATAAATTCAGCCAGAATAACAGTGACGGACGAAAACGGCGATGTGACCGAACTAAACTTGCAGCTCAACAGTGATGGCTATGTAAAATACTGCAAATCAATAGACCACGCCGGTACTCCCGACGCTGATGAGTTTACTTGGGAGATGGAATACGATACTGAGGGGCATTTGATTGAAATGAGATGTTCCGAAAGCGATGGTGAGTTAACGAAGATTACTTATAAGGATGGTAATGTGGTGGCTACTTTCACCCAATCCTTCTTGGATGATGGTGGCAAGGATATAAATGGTGATGGGAAAATTGATAATAACTATATATGGCCTGACACTAAAATTTACTATACAACAGATGAGATTACAACTCCTATAGAAAACAAGGGATGTCTGATGATGTTTGACGAATTATTGGATGTAGACATGGACGAAATGATATATGCTTACTATGGAGGTATGCTGCTCGGTACGGCTACAAAGCATCTGCCGCTTAGGATGCATGCTCCCTATGCACATGACTCACAGGGATTTTATTTTTAGTGACTATGATTTTAAATGGACGTTAAATTCCAATGGTTACCCAACGGAGTTGATAGTGAAAAAGACCTGGAGAAGGAACGTGGGGAAGACAGATATTCATTTGCCTGGTAAAACTTGACCAACCTGCTAATTTTTTTGCTCTTGGTAAATATTTATAAGGAGAGAGGCTAAAGCATGTACAACCGTCTACAATAGCAGGTACCCCCTTTTTTTGAGCGTACAAGATTTTATGTGCTATAAAAAGATACAATTTACACATACATCATTGATATACAGTAGCATACAAAATCAAGCAAAAGCAATTGTGGCCAAAGCTATAGTCCGATTAGGAACCAAATGGGCCAAGTTTATTTTATTTTTAATTCGTCCCAGTTTTAATGGGACACTAGTGATCTGATATGTTACATTAAAGACGGAAGGGTGTACATCGTAATTCACATTGTCTCATTGAATATTGTTTATTTTTTGGAAAAGAAAAACTTTCTTCATTGTTCCAAAGACAGTGCTCTCATTTCTAAAAAAGGGCTATGCCTTCACAGACATGCCCTCTAAACATTGTTAAACTTTAATTACTCCTCTCTTAAAATAGAAGAGGTTATAGAATTTATTTTGAGAATTTTATATTGTCAAATGAGGTGCCAAAAACATCTTGAATATGGAAACTACTCTTTTCACATAGCTGTAGTAGGGATAATTTTTTTCAAGAAAAGAGTTTTTTGACTCCCTCTACGGATAACGTTCGTTATTACTAAAGAACTTTGAGACCTTCCTAAAAATCTCGGACTTCATTTTCTATTTCTTCGGGTACCTTATCGCAGCGTTCAAATTTTTGTACATCTGATGAAGTATCTTTTATAGTCCAAATCATGGAAGTGGCCAAAAGATCGGTTATGATATAGGAATTGGCCCATTCACCATTGCCGAAATCATAGTTCCCACTAATGATATAGCCTAAATCCTTTTCTTTCTCAATCTCAAAACTACCCGTCTTGAGATTAGGGTACATACTGCTAAACTTATCATACATTTTATAAGTCTTATCCTTGCGGCTGAATGTAATGTAGCAATAACTGCCTGCTTGCAAGGGAGCGCCGTTCCATTCCACTAACTTCCAGGTCCCATCCAGATTAGCAGCTGTAACGTTCAATGTGGCCAGTACTTCTTCATCATCGTCACAGCCTGCGAAACAGAAAAAGCGTCAAGAAAAAGTGTCATTATTCTGAATAAGGGTTTCATATTTCTTGTTTTTATTTTTTAGTTTTTAATAATTACTTCTATCGTTTTTTCCGAAGGTTTGCCTATCACACCATCTATAATGAGAGAAAGATGTTTCTCCTCAGTATGGAAGCTGGGCAACTTTGTCTTATCAAGTGTAATCACAAGATCACCTTCTTGTCCGGGAGCAAGTACCGCAGGTTCGGTATGGAATTTTAGGCATGAAGGTAGCAGTAAAGCATTCAGTTTGAGTGGATGGTCTCCACTATTGGCACATGCTATGCGCTCAATGGTTGTCTTTCCTGCTCTGCTGAATGACACCTGCTTGCGTGTAAGCCGCAGATGTCCCATATTTTGAGGCAGGTGCTTCCATTCATCAGACGCACTGACATAGCCGCATAGTGACAATCGTGCCACAGGTGAAAAATCGGACAGATCGGTATATACCAATGCTTCTGCATCAATTGTGCCTGGTCTGTTCTTGGGATGAAAAGTCAGACTAATAATACTTTCCTCATTGGGCGCCAATGGCTTTTTGCTGAATCCGGCAGCAGTACAACCACACGTAGTAGTAACTTTGTTCAACGTAATGGTTTGCTGACTTACATTCTGAAAACGGAAGTATACGGTTTTGGGCTGACTTTTTTCATTTATAGTACCTACCGACAGGCGACACGTATCAAAATGAAGAAATTCCCCGGCTTGCTCCAACAAAACAGGATGTACCTTGGCTTCTATTTCTTCACGGGACATTAACCGCCATTCCTGCGCTTTTATTACAGGAATGGAATCGGTCAATCCGCCCACAAAGACTGTCAGTATCATCAATTGTCGCTTCTTCATGTCTATTTAATCTCTCGATTATAACCAGCCACTACCACCAGCATTTTTACGAACAGTAACCGTTATTGTCTGTGATTTACTGCCAGCTTGGATAGTCACAGTCGTACTACCGTCTGCAATGCCATTTATAGACAGTATCGTCTTGTCTACACTTGTGGTTGCTATATTTTCATTGGCAACGGTACAACTGTAGTTCAGACTTTCTCCATCTATAAAATAACGGGCCAGATCAATGGATGTACTTTTCCCCGTTGCCAGATATACATTTGGTACAATCATGTCTGAACCATGATTACCAATAGCCTTGAGCAATGCACCGGCATCTACCAGCCTACCCATTTTCCCTTTACGTTCTATCAGATTCATCAAAGTTGGAGGGGCGCCAAAAGTCGTGTGATTGTAATAATACAGTTTTTCTACTTTTTCATCATAGGTCATAGAACTGGTCTCTGGCTGTAATTTTCATCAGTTCTAATGAACTCTTCGACCTTGAAGTGGCGACGCTCTTTCACTGCATGCGACAGCCCCAAGGCAGCTACGCCCGATACATGCGGACAAGCCATAGACGTACCTTCCATATAGGCATAAGCATACTGACCGTTTTTAATAGCAGTAGAGAGTATCAGACCTTGTGTTTTCCTTCCCAGGCAAACTCGTCATCTGCTACTCCCTGGCGTGCCGTAGTAATCGCCGTCACCGCCCGGTGCACAGAGGGTAATTCTTCGCCATAGTTGGTATAGCTAGACGGAGTAAAGTCGGCAGCGATGGCACTGACAGAAATACATTTGGAATAGCCTGCAGGATATGAAGAAGAAGGCGCATATTCGTTACCCGATGCAAAGATAGCCAAACCACCATCTATCACACCGTTGGGCGAGCCAGCATTGTGGATGAAAGTAATCCAGTGCTTCTTTCCAGGGGATATTGGTTTTTCCCAGTCCTGTTCATTTTTCGGTCCCGGAGGTATAGCCTAACGCTTCGTTGGCATCCGGAGAGTTGTACCCCCAGCTACATTGCAGAATCACCGCACCGTTGTCGGCAGCATATTTAATGGCTTTCGCTTCAGCAGCCAAGGTGGCACCATACTGACCATCAAACAGCTGACAAGTCATGATTTTCACACCGCTTCCGGTATTACCGTCACCACCGGCAATACCACTCCTTTATACTGTTGTCATTTGCAGCAGCAATAGTTCCGGCTACGTGGGTACCGTGACCGGTATCATCTGCCGATGTCCAGCTGATAACACCCGTAGTTTTCTTCACAAAGTTGTAACCGTAACGGTCACCTTTGTAGCCGTTGCCGTCTTTGTCTTCAGTAGAACCGATTTCTTCGGCTTCGTTGGTCCACATATTGCCAATCAAATCCGGGTGACTCCACATTACACCTTCATCAAGTACTGCTACAATGATAGTAGGGTCTCCTTTACACAGTTCCAGGCTTCGCCGCAATTTACGTCTGCACCGGCAATAGCTTCGGCACCTTCTTTTTCAAAGTCGTAGTTACCCGCGTTCCGGTAATGCCATTGGTGTTTCAATCCCGGGTCGTTGAAGGTCAGTCCTTCGCTGGTACGAGTCACATGTTGCAAGTCACTGGCCGAGAGATACAACGGTTTTTTTTCTTCGGGTCGTAAGCACGCCGAAGGGTAGGATTGCTTTGAATTTTGGAGATTTCCCCCAACTTTCTGAGTTGCCGGGCAGCTTCTTTCAAGTCGGTGTCTTTGTCAAAGCGAACGATATACCACAGGTGCATACCTGCTTCGCGGGTACGTTTTTCTGTTTTGGGATCTACCGGGAATACTCTTTCAAAGTGATAGGCACCCAGGATGTTGAGCACCTCATCGGTAGAAGGAATACCCGAGCGGGTGGCTACCCCGCCAACACGCGTCAGTGTCTGGTCCAGGATATCACTCATTTCAGGAACAAACTTGATAAGTAGTTCACCGTCTGCTGCTCCCCATCGGAATTTCAATTTCAGGGACTTGCGGAGTGGTGCTATCGGCCCCCCATTCGTTGTCCTGGCAAGAAACAGCCGTCAGGGCATATGCAAGTGCATAGATATATACTTTCTTCATAGGTTACTTCTTTTGTTCTTCTGGTTTTATTGTTTCGTCTTCACCTTCCACTTCATATTTCTCTACATATTTAGGATAAGCATCGAAGTAATATTCAAAGTTGGTCGGTTCATCGCTGAATTTCACCGGTGTTCCCTTGGAGTCGATTCCCATTTCCTGCTGGTTGAAAATCAGTACTTCAGGGGAACCAATCTACCAACAGGTGCGGATGGTAGCGCAACCAATTGGGTATTTTACCTGTAAAGAAGTTCAGGTTCAGTGTCAGTCGCTTCATGTTTGGCAGAATCTTTGGAATTTCTGGATGTTCGACAGATAGTTCAATGTATCACCATATTGTTTCAGATCATCTGCCTGCCAGCCTGTTCTGCCTTCGTAAGTAGGCAGAGTACCTTCCAGATAATTATAAGAAAGTACCAGCTCTTCCAGATTATCCCACAAGAATAGTTGGTCAATTTCTGTTGGATCCTCGTCCATGTTAATATGGAAGCCCAGTTCTGTGTCTTTGTTATATTGAGAATCTTTCAGATTGCTTACTGTCCAGCGGCGGTTACCGCTAAATATCAGACTTTTCAGTTTGGGGAAGTTGTCTTGAGTCAATACAGCGGGTACACCGGTGAAGTTGTTGGCACTCAAGTCCAGACTTTCCAGTGAATTTCCCAGTCTGTCGAAATCTTCAGGCAGTGACACCAGACCATAACCGCCAATCTGCAGGTTCTTCAGGTATTCCAGTTCGCAGATATGATTTTCCAAATCGATGCTCAGCAGCATGGTGTTGGCATTGCCGTATACTTGGAAAGTTTCCAGGTACTTTCAGGTATCTTACTTCTTGCGGAAGAGATTCTTTGGTAGTAACGGTACCGAAGTTTACTGAACGGACGCGGCCTACTGCTTCCGGACCCGGCAGTTCCTTGTCTGTCCGTTTCCATAAGCTTACATTATCCCAGTACATCATATTTTCGCTGGAGTTGATGGCGATATCCGAGGCCAGACGTTCGTGGATGGTAGGACAGCCAGTGAGTCTCCGGCACGGTCGTCAGTAATTACCGGCGAAGCAGCCTGAGTTACCAGAATCGGAGTAATCGCTACTTCTTCTGCAGATTTTCCGTTCTGTTCCATCGGTTCGAAGTTGATTTTAGCCCGACGTTCTATCCATTCCGGATTCATTTTCCAATCAAAGCGTACTTTGTAGGTTTGTGGGCGGGCACTTTCCAGATTGAATACCGGTTCATTCTTCTTTTCTAAAGAAATCCAGTTTTCCAGTTTCACACCCCCTTCTGTTGTAGTGAGCCATTCGTAGTCAATCTTAAAAGAAACATTGGCAGTGATGATAGCTTCAAAATATCGCTTGGCATACACGTCTGAAGCTTTAAGGCTAACTTCCGTCTCTTTATACGTGAATCATTTTGCCATAACCCAACTGAGTAACTGTGATTACCTTGGGAGCTTGTCCTTTCGGTATGAAGCGGATTTCTGCTTCACGCACTTCGTTCTTCAGAGCCTCGTCGATGGTGATCACACACTCTGTGTTGCCGAAACCGTTGGCCGGCGAAATGTTCAGCCACGGTTCGGATGATTTGGCCACCCATTCGCCTTCCGAGCTTACGGAGACCGTCTCCTTGCCTCCTTCTGCATTGGCAGCCACTTCAGTCTTGCTCAGACTGAAGCCGCTGACAGCAGCATTGTCCTCTTCGTCATCGCAAGCGGTGAACAGACCCAAACAGAGGACTAATCCTAATACTATTTTAAGTAAATGTTTCATTTTCCTTTTTTATTTAATCCAATAAATAATCGCATCCCTGAATGTTCTGCGTCTTGTCATAAATCAGTTGGTATTGACCTGCTTGGATATACGGACATACCTGAGTCAAATCAATAGAAATGTTCGGATTGTCCTTGATTTCGAAGATGCGGATATACGGTGAAATGGTATCTTCAATCTTGCGCAAGTCGTTAGAACCGATAAAGAAGGCCATCAGGCTGGGGCAAGTATACAAGCCGGTAGGCCATTGGCTCAAGCAGCGATTACCGTTTTCATCACGTTGATGGCGGATACCAAATACGGTCAGACCTTTACAGTTCAGCGGAGCAACCGGGAATTCAGCGAACCGGTTGTAGCTGAATTCTATGCCATAGATATAAGGCATGTTTTCCGGTACGAAATCTTCAAAAGGAATCTCTTTCAGTTTGTTGAACTGGAAAGTCGAGACTGGTCAGCAGGTGAGAGTTCCGGCCCTACCAGGTCACCTTCCTTAATAGTATTCATACCGTTGGCCTGCAGAATCAAGATGCCCAGCGGAGAACCTTTTTTGATGATAACTCCAGGGAATTTTTCCAGATGGTTGTACGACAAATCCAGATTGTTGGTGTTCACACCACGGTGGTTGTCATCGTTTTGCATACCGGTTATTTCATTGTGTGCAAAGCTGACAGAGCCGATGACATACTTCGACTTCGCGTTGAAGATATCAGGCATTTTGGTCAGCTTGTTGTAAGTACAAGTGAATGATTCCATGTCGTAATATCCGCAGAAGTAACCATCCTCTGTTGTGTTGATTTCATTGATTTGGTTGTAGTCCAGATATACCTTGGTCAGGTTAATTTCCTTGCCGAATGCGTTAACCTCTGTTATGAAATTGTTGGTTAAGTCAATCAAGCCCAATTTCACCATCTTCTTCAACTGTTCATGTTCGGGGCATTTCAGTTCCAGTTTGTTGTACCCCAAATAGAGCACTTGGATTTTCTTGCCGCTCTTTCCTTCGATGAAGTTTTTCCAGTTATCCAACAGTACATCACCTTTAATACTCTGGTTGCAAGCCACGTTCAGCATCTGCAGTTCGGGCAATTCGAAGAGCATGTTCATTGGAAGAGAGGTCAGTTGTGAGCAGTTATAGATTTCCATGTCTGTCAGCATGGTGAAGTTGTTCCAGTTCCAGTCATTTTCTTCTTCTTCGTATGCTTTGCGGTAAGCAGATTCAGAGTCATCTACCAATTTCTGCAGAAATTACTCTGCCACGATAGGAGAGTTGGCAATGAAGAAGTTTTTCCAGCTTGGTGCAGCGCATCAGGGCTTTTAGAGATACCTCTGATGTTGTTGGTCAGGTTACCGAACTGTACGTCCTTCTTGTCAATGCGGTTACTCTTCTTGATAGGTTTGAAGTTAGGGTTGGCATTGATACCGTCAATCAGAATTTGTGAGAGGTTCTCGCGGATGTCACGATACAGGAATTTCTGTTCATAATCCATGCGGATTCTTTGACGCTGTTCTGGAGTCATTGTAGTTCCTACGCCTTCAAACAGGTGTCCACCGATGAGTTCATCGTGAGCACCGAGGTTCAGGATGCGCAGCTCGGTCAGCTGGCCGATAGCATCGGGTACTACACCATCAGCACCGAATCCAGAAATTACGAGTGATGCCACTCGACCGTTGTCCAGTAACTGTACGCCAGGCTGGTCACCCCACATGTCGATTTCCTTGTCGAAGTTCCAGTTACAGCCCATAGGAGCTGCTTCACCGTAGTATTTCCAGTTGGGTCCGTTCAGTTTTTCCCCAGATCTCTTTCAGTGCCATGTAGTCCTTCAAATATTCAGCTGTTGCACTCAACTGGATGGGTACAGTGGCTTCTGACTCTTCGTTATCTTTCACGAAGAAAGTTTCTGAAGTAGGCACGGTAGCTATTTCCAGCAATTTGCCGGGGAATCGCACTTCTTATCAGAGTAAGTAGAATAAGAGCTAATCTGGTAGCTGCCTGTTTTTCAACCACACGGTTGTGTCGCAGGTGGCATAGCCATCTTTCAGATTTTCCACATACTTTACAGGTACTTTCTCAATGGTTGTCAGTTCCTGAGTAAACAGGTTTTTTACCGTGATATTGATACCCTTGATATTCGAGAACGGATAATCTTCGTAGCCTTTGGCACGAGATGCTGCTTCAGTTTCCGGCAATCCGTGTTTAATCAGTTTGAAGTTGACCAATCCGCGAGCTACAGCATCAGCAAACAGTTCCTGTACTTTCAGTCCGCCAGCCACTACGTTGAACCTTATAATTGCTGGGTGTACCGGCATAAATCTCGTTATCCAGTTTGTCGTACAGATAATAACCAATCAGTTTATAGTTACCTGCCAGCAGTTCCAGTTTGTCACTGCGCAGACCAAACTCTGCATTTTCAGCACTATAGCTGTTGAGCATCAAGGTTTGTTCAATGGTGTTTCCGTCATACAGCATCACCACCTTGATTTTTTTGGCATCGTTCAGCTTATCCAGCATGTCGGTGCCTCTCGTCTCTGTTCCCTTGATAGCAGCCGATGCGCTCTTATAGATTTTGAACTGCACATAGCCGAAGGCGGTCTGCTGCAATTCATCATCGTCATCGGAGCAACCGGCGAATACCATTGTCATTGCTATCAGGCAAAATAAACAACGGAGCAAAGAACGTTTTAAAGAATGAAATATATTTGTTCATTTATCTTTTGTTTTTTTCATTTTTACGGACGAACCAACAGTACGGTAACTTTTTTGCCACATAGCATCTCTAATTACTACGGTAAGTTCACTTTCAATGTCTTGGCAACCCCACAGATCAATAGCAGTGGTAGTACCATCTTCTGTAGCAGCGCAATATGTATCTGTAACATCTTGTTTATTTGATTCTGCTGCAAATGAATCAACGTCAAAAGGAACGTTTATTCTTTACAGATCGACATGTACTGGCTTTTACAGTGAATACTTTCGCTGCTTGCCATTCACTTTGTAGGGCTCAGCTTCATCACCTGTTATTTCTGTACATTCTACTGTTTGACCATAGCTTTCCCAGTGCTGACTGATGATTTCTATAGCCTTTTCTTCTTCCCCCCACCGCCTGATTCCTTCTGCTTTTTCTGGATGAAATTCATCAGCAAGTTGCTTTCTGTATATTCATATCTCAATTCTTTCAGAGCGGGCATACCTTCTTCACTAGAAGCATTGTTACAAACAATCCGAAATCTTCGTTTTCAGGATCCTCTGCAATTTTATCATATAACGCTTTGGGGAACACAAATACATAGCCTGTGCGTTCTTCAATATCACTTTCCTCCGGATCTAAAGGATGAACAGTAACTCTAGCTTTACCTGTTTTTAGGATCTTTAACCCTCAAGGTTCATCCAAGCATCTTCATCGTCAGCTAAAAATATTCATAACCGGCATTGCCTTTGCCAATCCGCATATTCTTCAACATAAATAGGATAGAACTCGTCATTGAAAGCTATAATAGTGAATTCAACAAATTTATTATAGCTATTAGATTCGCTTGTTGCCAGAGATGCCTTTGGTTAGTTTGAATGAAGGTTTTACCATCAAGTGAAACTTCCCAATTCCAAGGCTTCGACCTTCATAGTTCATCGCTTCCGGATTCATACCCTTGTAATTTTACAGAATAGGTAAATACGCACTTACCTTCTTCATCCTGAAAGTTGATATTGCCTACCTGTGCATATTTACTGAAGTCCGGGCGATTTTCTACTACCTTGATACCGAATTCTACCTCCTGATTGGCAGAGCCTACTATGGAACCTCCTTCGATAGATAGCCATTCAGGACGGTTAGTAGCTGAAAAACGGAAGTTTGCTATTGCTTTATATGTATTGAAGTCACTGTAACCGGCTTCGATACCTTCTTTTCTGCAGATACTTCTACCCATTCATCGCCTTCACCTTTTTTATAGAGTTTGAACGTGCGTCCGGCTGCATTACGGGTTACTTCAGCCAACACAGCTTCCTGTCCGTTCATACTGATAGTGATGGAAGCAACGGTCGCATTATCATAGTCCTGACCTTCGTCAGAGATACCGATGGTTACGGTTTGTTTACCAGCCTTGCCCGAGATGGAATATTCCTTCACACCCTCTGTAGCTTTGGCAGCCGGAGTTCCTTCCGTAATAAAATAACACCATGTGCTGGAGGAAGTCAGCGTCCAGTTGGCTACAGCATCAAATGTCAAGCTTTTAGTCTCACTTACTGCACCGCCAATTGTTTGCTTTTCAGGAAAGACAGTTTGCTACGTTGTCATCCTCGTCGTCGCAAGCTGTTACGGCAAAAAGCCATCAGCAGACTGATGAAAAACCATCCCAACGTAGATTTGTTCTTTTTCATCTTATTCTATGTTTTTTTTTCTAGTAAATTATTTCTTCTCAAAATCTGTTTTCACCGTTTCAGCTACCAGTATGCTGCCTTCCAGATACAGCCTCTTGGCTTCATCGTTGCTTATCCATTCAATGGCGCTGGCAAAAGTTCCTACTACATTGTTGCCAACCATGCCCGGTACATACAGTGTGAAGTACTGGAAGATGAACTGTTCGCAGGTACTGTAGTAAGATACACCGCTGCTAGATTGATAGAGGTGGAGATAGCCGTCGCCATAATTGGTGCCGAAAGCTTCGGCTGTAGAGGCAAAGGTCTGTTCATCCATTTCAATCAGCGGATTCAGGATGTCGTTTGTCGTGAATCGGATTTTCACATTATAGCCGTCGTAGAAGAAGTCCTTCATAATAATGGTGTTTTCTTCTTCGGGGTCGATGATTGCCTTGATCAGACGGTTATGTCTACGTTGGGCATAAATTCCTGCATATAGGTAGAAGTAAGCACAGGCATATCCGTTGAAAAGATTGATATCGAACGGACAGCATTTCTGCAGGATAACCTTGGCTTCATAGCTCTTTTCATACAAATCCCATTGGTCGGCTTGCTGTGCGTGAGCAAACGCAGGGTGAGCCCCAGCGAATCGGTGGCTGCGATGGCATCGTAATTACCGCGGATGCGTACGTTGGCAGCCCGTTCACCGGCCTTGATAGTGATGGTGTTTGATTCAATGGTATAGTGTTTTCCCCTCAATGGCGTTGCTCTTTTTGTCTATAACCTCTACGGCTACCGTGCGGTCATAGCTGCAGGCTTCTGTAGCGGCTACAGGAATATCGAAGACTTCTTCGTTGTTCTGTACGGCCAGTACAGTGAGCGTATCCGAGAACAGGATATAGTTTGGACCGTCGTAGCTGGGGCGCTCTGCATCGCCGCAACTGGTGATGGCGCACATCAGCAGTGTCAGCATGCTCATCAGTCCGTAGTTTATCTTTCTCATTGTTATACTTATGCTTTATAAATGATGAATCTATTCTTATTTATTGCTCTCGTTAGGCTGAATCTGGCTACCCGGTGATTCCAGTTCGTGTTTCGGAATGGGCCATACAAAGCGTACATCATCCGCTTCAATCTTCAGCGAACTACCGTTGGTCAGTGATTGTTCCTGCGGTTTGCGTTCGAAGCCTTTATGCCAGCGTTTCAGGTCTTGCAGGCGGAAGCCTTCCATATACAATTCGCGCACACGTTCTTCTTCGATAATTTCCAGCCAGTTCTTGTTCGCTGACCGAGATAGTTCCGTTACCGCCTTGGAAAGCGGGCACGACGTAAATCGCTGAGGTCTTTGCTGGCACCGCTGTAATTCTTCTGATTGGCGCGGGCCTCTGCACGGATCAGGTATTGCTCTGACAGACGGAACACTTTCGGCATACAGACATGCAACATGTTCTGAGCCATGAAGGATTCATTTCCGAAGTATTTGGCTACCAACGGCCACTGCAACCCGTGCGGATAACCGGTAGGCTGTGTCACGAAGTTGGCTGCAAAACGTAGGTCTTGTTCTGAATAGAGGTTCAGCACCCAAGTTGCCGGTACATAGTCGGGCTTGAAGCTTTGGAAGTCATAGTTGAAGAAGATCTGACCTAAGGCGCCGCCGTAGCTGCTGACTGTCATTCCCACTTTCCAGATAATCTCGGTACTCTCGTCGTTCGACCACATATACTGATAAGCGTTCTGTGAGCTGGTTATCATATCGTTCACACTGGACAGTTTGTAGTATTTGCTGTCGATCACCTTGGAAGCGTATTTCTCAGCGTCCTTCCAGTTCTGCATGTAGAGAGCCACACGTGCACGGAGTGCATAGATGGTGTATTCGCAGAAGTAAGGTGTACTGTAGAGAACCCCATCGAAATCATCTTCCAGCTTCAGGTACTCAGCTGCTCTTTCCAGATCATCCAGAACAAACTGATAAGAGGCTTCCAGTGATGAACGGAGGGTAGGTTCGTCACCGTCGTAGTGCGACTTCAGTACCACGCCCAGTTCGTTGGCTGCTGTAGCCGGGTCGTAAGCCTTACAGAAGAGTTTAATCAATTCTGAATAAGCCAGTGCGCGGGCAAAGTATGCTTCTCCGCAGTATTGGTCCAGACGGTCCAAGTCATCGTCATTGGTAGTATTCTGACGTACTCGGTCTACGTTGTCCAGCATAAAGTTACAGCGGGTAATAACGTTGTAGAGTCCGGCATATACCGATTCATATTCGGGTTCCGTAGCCAGAATATTCCAGCGCCATGTATTACCAAACTGGTTGGAGTAGCCGTTCACGGCATAAGCCAAATCCGCCTGGATATCGGCAGTAAGGTCAGATAGCCACTGTATAACGCTCCGTTCAGCCAGGAAGCGTAGATACCAATTATGGCCTGGTCTACTTCATCCACAGTGGTGATGGCCTTGTCGGCAGGCACCATATCATCCGGATACTTGTCCAAACAGGCAGTGGTGCTGAATACCAGAGTGGCCATGAGCAGATATGTTTTTATATTTTTCATTTTTCGTTGATTCGTTAATTAAAAGATTAGAAAGAGAGTTCCAGACCGAACGAGTATTGGCGAGACATGGGATATTGTGCCTGATACATGTTGGTGAACGCTTCCGGGTCAAGTCCGCTGAACTTGGTAAATGTAAGCAGGTTCTGACCTTGTGCATAGATACGTGCGTTAGTGAAAAAATTCGTCTTTTTCATCCATTCTTGCGGGAATGTATAGCTGATCATTAAATTCTTCAAACGCAGGAAAGGAGGCATCTTCCAGGAAGCGCGAGTCCATCTGCGGAGTGACTCCCCAACCGGGGGAATGTCTGTCACGTCGCCCGGTTTCTTCCAGCGGTCATAGAGCAGGCGCTTGGACTGGTTGATATCCGGTGTAAAGACCATTACTCTCTTCGAAGAAGCGGTCGTTGTTGAACATCCAGCGGTCGGCTACCCAACTGAACTGTGCGTTTACCGAGATGCCTTTCCAGGTCAGGGGTGCTGCCGAAGCCACCTTGCCAGGGAGCCAGGTAGTTTTTACCCACCATCACCTTGTCCGATTCTCTGAATTCGGTGGTAAGGTTACCCTCTTTGTCATACCACAGAGGATCACCGTTTGCAGGGTTCACACCGGCATAGCGGTTGATGTAGAATTCTCCGTACGGATGGCCCACTACCCATTTGGTAGAGGTGTTGGGCAATTCATACTCCTGCACACCGTTATACAGTTCCTTGATTTCATTCTTGTTATAGGATACATTGGCACTGAGATTCCACACAAAGTCTCTCAGACGCAATACGTCTGCATTGATGGCCAGCTCCACACCCATGTTGGTCATCACACCGATGTTGTCCCAGCGGTAACCGTTGTTTCCTTCAGAATAAGACTGTGGCACTTCCATTAGAATGTCGCTGGTGCGTTTGTGATAGAGCTCCAAGTCCACGTTTACACGGTCGAAGAATCCTAGGTGGAATCCTAGGTTCGTGGTCCAGGTTGTCTCCCAGCTTAATTTTTCGTTCCCTTTCTGTTGCGGTGCGATACCGGCTGTGTCCATATAGGTCCGTCCGCCACCGCTTACAAGTGCCAGATGGTCGAAATTCGGGATTTCAGAGTTACCTGGAAGTTCCTGTACTGAACGACACCTGTGCATTGTGCAGCCACTTCACATCTTTCAGGAAGAGTTCTTTCTTGGCGTTCCACATCAGACCTACTGACCAAAACTTACCCCAACGGTGATCCTTGCCGAAACGTGAAGAAGCATCGGCACGGAGACTCAGGCCGCCATAGTAACGGTCGGCATAATTATATTCGGCACGGCCGAAGACAGATACATACGAATAAGCTGAACTGCTATCCTGCCAACTCGATGCCCGTGTACCGGAACTGATGTTGGTCAGATAGTCGTTGTTCTGGTTGCGGGTGGTCAGGGTGAATCCTTCTGCCCGGTAGTCAATACCTTCCTGACCCAGCATCACGTTGAAGTGGTGGTCGCAGTTGATATCGAACTTGTAGTTCAGCGTATTGGTCACTGTCAGGTTAAGAATATCGTTCGACTGACGACCGGCTACTCCCAGACCGTTGTTCAACTGATAGCTCGGGAATGATTGCATGAATCCGGTGGAGTGCGTAAAGTCTGCACCGAACTGTATGCGGTAGGTCAGATTTTCTATCGGAGTCACTTCGGCAAAAAGCACGCTCAATACCTTATACTTCTTATTAGTAACCGGGTTATTGTCCATCCATTCGATCGGATTAACCGTCGTACCGGTCCATCCACCGTTGGCATTGGTTGCCAGTGAACCGTCGGGATTATACGGATTCCAGTAAGGAAGCATGAAGCGGCAGGCAGAGATGGGCGATGACAAACTGTAGCTACCTTGATCGGCCTGCTCCACTTCTTCATAGGTAACCATGGAATTGGTACCCACTTTCAGCCAGTTACTGGCCTTAACCTCGGCATTAGCACGGATAGAGTAGCGACTGAAGATGGAACCTTGGGCAATACCATCCTGATCGTAGAAGCTTCCTGAAACGAAATAGTTCAAGCGTTCGGTGGCGCGGTTGATAGAAAGGTCGTAGTTTTGTAGCATAGCATTGTCGTTGAACACCATATCCCCCAATTTACGTCGGTCTGGTTCAGCAGGTCGTAATCCTGTCCGGCATCCAGACCGACTTCCTTTTCAAACTGAATACGTTCAGCCGTGTTCATCAGATTCCATTCACCTTTGGCTAACTGTGAGATACCCCACTGTGTACGTAAGGTAATGTGTGCTTTGTCCATGGACCGTCCGCGTTTAGTGGTTATCACCACCACACCGTTGGCAGCACGGGCACCGTAGATTGACGTTGAAGACGCATCTTTCAGCACCGAGATGCTTTCAATGTCACTCGGACTGATAGTGTTGAAGTCACTGCTGGAAATGGGTACACCGTCCAAAATGAACAAGGGAGAGGTACCTGAGGTGATGGAGTTGGTACCACGAAGCTGGAAAGCGGCAGCTTTGCTGGGCTCACCCGAGTTGGACATCACCATCAAGCCGGGAGTCTGTCCCCTGCAATGCCTGGTCGAAACCGGCAGCCGGTACGCTTTCTATTTTCTCAGCCTTTATTGTAGAAACGGAACCGGTCACCGTTCCTTTTTTACGAACTCCGTAGGCTACTACCACTACTTCGTCCACCAACTGTGCATCACTCTTCAACGTGATATCCAGCTTGTGTGTCTGTGGAGTCACTACGTGCTGTTGCTGCTGCATACCAATGTACGAATACACCAAAGTAGCCTGCGCAACGCCTTTGATCTCAATGGAGTAATTACCGTCTATGTCGGTAATCACACCATTATTAGTACCCTCTTGCATGATGGCTACTCCAATCAACGGTTCATTGCCTTCCTCGGCAATGACTTTTTACCTTTCAACCGTAAAACTTTGGGCAAAAAGCAATTGGAATGCCATCACAGCAAGAGAAACGAACAAAAGAATTACTCTTTTCATCTCTGATTTTTAAGTTAATGATATAAATGGATTGTTTTTAAATGTATATAATTCTTTTATGCATCCGAGAAATGGATGAACACACTTGCTACATCTTGTCTCTTCGTTTAACGTTTCTCCAAACAGTCAACGTAACATCAAATATATTATTAGAATATTCAATAAAACGGCTCATTATTGCATTTTAGTTTACATTAAAAAGATATGCAAATTTACAGTATTATTTTGATTATTAACCGTATAAAATAAAAACATGAAAAAATGTTTTAAACTTTACGCACTGCAAAATATTTCTTTTTTGTCAATTAGAAAGAAAGTATTTTGTAGGTTGGGATACACATATTGCTTACTCTTAATCATATTTTTATATTAAAAACCTGTATTTTAGTAGAATGGTTAATTAATAATTATTATAACAACAAAAAATACATAAATATGGCTAATGAGAAACTACTTTTTACAAAGAAGAATTCCAATCCGGTATTGTGGATGTTTCCAGATTTACAGTCAATCTCAGATAAAAAAGACGTATAGGGCGAATGTGGCTAGTATTCCAAGGTAAAAAGACTAAAGAAATGTGCAATATCTTTTTGTTTGGTTCAGCTTAAGAAATTCTGTCATATGAAAAGCGTTGCTGCTAATGAAAGTTATTTTTTATTTATGATGCTAAGTCATTGCTGTCCCATTAAAATCTAAAAATAGTTCTTTGAAATATTTGAAATTTAGTTAGTTACAGATGACTTTCGAGCGAAACGAACTTTGAATTTGTAGCTTTGCATCTGAATAAATTTGATAGTATATGTTCCAAGACAAATACGTTTTTGCTCAATTGGCTTCGTTTCTGAATTGAAGTAAGAGTTTTAACCGCATTGTAGCCAAGTATGATAGTAACAAATATGTGAAGCATTTTACCTGCTGGAATCAACTACTTGCTCTGATGTTCAGTCAACTTTCTAATCGTGAAAGTCTGCGAGATTTAATAGTTGCGCTTTGAAGCACATCATTCAAATGTTATCATTTAGGAATGGGTAAAAACGTATCAAAATCATCGCTGGCACGAGCAAATCAAGATAGAGACTATCATATCTTTGAAGAATACGTTTACTACCTTGTTAGTGAAGCACGACAAAAGCGTGTTAATCACATTTTCAAACTTGGCGGTAACGCTTATGTTTTCGACTCGACAACTATTGACCTGTGTCTTTCTGTTTTTTGATAGGTTAAATTCCGCAAGAAAGAAAGGGGGTATCAAGGTGCATACATTATATAATGTAGAAACACAAATCCCTGTCTTCTTTCGTATCACGGAAGCATCCGTACACGATTCTAAAAGCTATGATTGAAATTCCTTATGAACCGGGTTCTTATTACATCTTTGACCGAGGTTATAACAACTTCAAGATGCTGTATAAGATTCATCAGATTGAAGCCTATTTCATTGTCAGAGCAAAAAATTCATCAAATGGAAACGTAGGTTGCCTACGAACGTACTTTCAGACGCAAGCATACTTCCGACCGGATTCCATCATAAACAATATTATCTGGAGCCGCTTAGACTGGTTAAATATAGGGATGAAGAACAAGAGCGAGAATTTACATTCATAACCAATGCCACGCATATATCTGCACTGCAAGTTGCTGAACTTTATAAAAATCGCTGGCAGGTAGAGCTGTTTTTCAAATGGCTAAAGCAGCATCTTAAAAATCAAAAAAAAAAAATTTTAGGGGACTACAGAGAATGCTGTTCGAATACAGATATATGCTGCAATATGCACTTACTGTTTTTTGGTGGCAATCATTCAACACGATATGAAACTGGATAGAAGTACATACGAAGTGCTACAAATATTTAGTATCTCATTGACAGATAAAACTCATCTGAAAGATCTCTTTAATAAAACTAAATTTCAACATGAAAAAGAACGATTTGGACCAAATGGACCAAGTTTATTTAATGTTTAATTTGTCCCAATCTTAATGAGGCACTAATGATATGTTACAAATAATGAGATAATCATAGATATCCACATTGAATAAATTCATTTCCAATAAACCAAATAGAAATCAGGAGCAAGAAACCAATAATATAATATAAAAATAAAACGACTTTTTTTATGTAAGCATTAACTTGCTTGTTTTTTAAAACAATCTATGCCTATTGGAAATAATGAGAAAAATAATAATTCTTGCCAATCCCAAATCAAATGAAAAATTATCATTCATAATACAAACGCTTTACTTAACTAACATTTGTTGATATGAAATAAATATAATATATTGTTAATTAGAATATAACATCAAAAAAATAATTTTGTAGTAATTGATTATAGCATTTAAGCGATTGCCACTATATTCTCAGAACCTAAAGTTGCAAAACTTATTGTATAATAGATAATTTTTACAAAAGAATTTATATTGTAACAGGAAATTGGGGAATACAGGACTGTTTTTACAGTTACTTCAAACAACTAAAACGAGATGACGCACAATTAATTATTAAGGCTTTTTTAACACGTATGCCGAGTTACCTTAACGAAACATTATTGCTGAAAGCCGATAATATGTTTGTTAGCTATACGTTCAAGGCCTTAAAGTCACTATTAAACTGTATAACAAAGAGTTACAAAAACAATAAATGATAGATTTACTCGACATATCGGAACAATCGGAAGGCTGCGGCACTGAAAAAGAAGTACCGTTTGGCGGACTATTTCAACCGTTGGTGGGACGAGTACGCCCAGCATCCGGCAGAGTATATCACCCCCCGAACAATACAAGGCGGCAAACGCCATCCGTGTATGCCATACCGCCGCTTTGGGGGATAGATACTTATGCCTGTCCCGAAGGTGGCGAAATCCGGGAAGTCTATCATAGCTGCAAAGAACCGTTTCTGCCCCACATGCGGCTGACGTGACACGCTCAAATGGGCGGTACGCATGAAAAGACAAAGCTGTTGCGTGTCCCTCACCGCCACGTGGTGATGACCCTGCCCCCATGTGTTGCTTGACTTGGTGAAGCGCAACAAGAAAGAAATACTCAACATCATGATGCGCACGTCGGCGGAAGCGTTGAAAATCTGGATGATGAAGGCTTTCGGGTTGAAAATGGGCGTGATAGCCGTACTGCATACCTATGGAGAAACCAAGCAGTACCATGTCCACACGCACATGATCCTGTCATGGGGGGCGGCATTGACGGAACGGAGGATTGTCGTTCCGGAAAAGGTCAAAGGTGAATGACGCTTTCATCAGAAGCATATTCAAACACACACGTTCGATAAGGCTCTGATAGAGTTGTTCGACCGACAACGGAAAGCTCAAACATGACTTCCGCAACCGCATGGAGTTCATGAGCTTTATCAAACATGTGGTAAACAAGAAGCAGTGGATTGTCCATCTGGGCCACCTCTGGAAATGCCCGGAACAAGTGATACAATATATCGGGCGGTATTCCAAAAGGGCGTGCCTGAGCTAATATAAAATCACGGCGATAGAGGACGAGAACATCACGTTCCGTTACCGTGACTATCAAAACTCCCCTGACAGGAGGAACCCGGCGGAAAAGGTTGCATGTTTGGCGTCTTTCCATAATTCCTCTGGAATTAGAGGTGTCCTCACTCGTTTGTCCAGATACCTCAAGAAATACCTCATCTCCGCCATATTCCAGAAAAAAGAAAACCATCCATAGACTGTACCAACTTGCTGTTTATGCCATATTTCCGCAAAAGAGCTACCAAGATTACAGCTTCTTCATTCGTTTGGGTGAGCACACACGGTACCGCTCCCCCCGATAATGAATCAATTCCTCAACGAGCGGCTGAAATATATACTTTGATTGATGGCGTGTCACACCAACCCAACCATCCTCTTCCCCTCATTGAGATAATTGGTGTGCTTTTCATCCTTTTACTGATACCTCGCACAAATTTGTTGGCGAAATCTACCGGTTGGTGCGCACTGCGATAATTCTCAGTCATCTCGACCAACTTGCTGCCGGGCTCCTGTGACAGCTGGTACATATATCCGGAATCGGCCCCACGGAATTCATAAATGCTTTGGTCATCATCGCCTACTGCTATCACACGCATCTCTTCGTTTTTATTCATAAGGGCCTTTACAAGTGCATATTCTTCAACGCCCATGTCCTGAGCTTCGTCTATGACCAGTACCGTTTTGCCTATTTTGTTTGGTTCCACTTCTCCTTGATTAATCATCTCGGTAGCTTTTGCTACGACATTTTTGGCATCTTCAAGGTTTCCTATCCGCCCCAAGAGGTCAAAACAATAGGAGTGGAATGTCTTTATTTCAACAAAGTGAGCAGCGTTGCCTATCAATTCCATAAGTCTTTGTTTGAATTCTGTAGCGGCTGCTCTTGAAAACGTTAGCATCAGAAGTTGCTCGTGTTTTACATCTTCAAGCAGAAGAAGTGATGCGAGTTTGTGGACTAGTACGCGTGTTTTTCCACTGCCGGGACCTGCTGCAACAACAATGCAGCGCGATTCCTTGTCGGAAATAATTTCCATTTGGCGTTTGGATAGCTGACCGAACAATTGTTTGTATTTCTGTGGTGTCAAGTTGTGCTGTATTTCACTAATTCTTTCTCCTTTAAAAATATTTGGTGACAAATTTCTTGTAGTCCATTTGGAAATAGTCCTGAACATATTGCAAGGCCGCATTATAATCCTTTACCATCAGATTAGCATATTCACCCACAATATGAACTTGCTGAATTTTCTGCTTGTAGAATTCATTAAGCATCCGGTAGTCATCTTGTTTATATCTTGATTTGTTATCCTTTATTCTTTGAATATTCATGGTGTTATAAAGGACCAAGAAGCCGCCTTCGAGTTTGAGCGCACCGATTTTTTTTGACAGATATAAAAGTGCTTCCTCCACGTCTTCCAACTGTAGATTGTCAAACCCACTAAAAAAAGATTGGGGAGTTGACTTTATTTGATTTAAAAGTTCTACTACAGAAAATTGAACGGCCTTATTCCCCTTTCCTGTATCAGCGGTTAGCCTGTATAGCCATTCTATGGCAAAAAGCGGCTCACCTCAATCGCCTTTCAAAACGTTTGATAGTTAATTCCATATCTGCCAGACGACTGATTTCCATATTGTGGACCTCATCCTCTTTCTTGCGAGTATATCCCTTAACGGTAAGAAAATAGAGTAGTGTACGGATATCTTTTTCTTTGGATGTATTGATTCCGTCATTCACAGCATTGTCATTCAGTTGCTTGCATGATATCCGCAAAGACCCGTCAGGAATGTGGGTAAGGATATATTGTTCGAGTTTTGCAAAACGTTCAAGGAGTATTTGTGATTTTCTTTCCGAGTCACCTGTATCCAACAAATAAGCAGATATATCCTTACTATCGGCTAATATGCCTTCCTGTCGCATTCGTTCCACCACGGATATGACTTCTCTTTTGCTTATTCCCAAAATGTCTGCCAGATAATCAATCCGCGACTCCGCTTCTGAATCTTGAGCTTTGGCAATATATTTCTGGGATATTAATGATTTAATGATTCGGACTGCCTTTTTCTATTTCGTCACTGCCAAAGAGCAGCGATGCTGATATACGTTTTCTTGCTTCATCCATGTTCCTTACCGTAATGCCTGTGGCATATACATGAGGCATATTACTCCCTCTTACCAAGTATCCACTTTGTTCCAAAGCCGCTAAAGCTGTCCGAACACGTGTCTCAATATCGGATACCGAATCGTCCCAACCTGCCTGACGTGCAATTTCCAATGCAGAACGTGTCAGGATAATGCCGCAATACATGTTCCTATCAGATTGGCATTATTTACAAAGTACTTCGGTCATAATTTGGGGTAATAAATGCCCTGAATTTATAAGAAAGAGGGACATTTACTGAATATCCCTACTTATATTGCTATTATAATAAGTTGTATTGCCCTCTATCTTTTTTCTGATAGTATAATACCTGTCACCGTATCACCAGTTGTGAAAGCCGAGCAATCAATAAACTAATCTATTGACCACGGCAATCAATGACATGACGCTTTATAGTCAGTTACAGTTTCACAAGTTGCACCCACTCCAGTAGAAATTAAAGTTATGAACAGAAAAAATCACTACCCTAATACAAGTTGTATTTAGCCAACTCGTATTAGGGCAAGACAACAAGTCTATATCAACTTTTAACATATAGTCTCCTAAATATTAACCAAACATTTTTTCTTAATAATGTCTTTATAATATCATAAATAAGCAGAATAATGAGCAATCCATGAGGGATAATTTCTACCATAACAACACCTCTTTCAGGCAAAGAAACAAGAAAAAGAGACCAAATTATGATATTAGTTAATAGGAACCAAAGCCATTCTTTTTCTTTGAGGCGGCTTGTTCAAAATTGAAACAGACTTTTTTTAATCGCAAATAAACAAATGCGATATTATAAGTATAGTATATCATACCAATAATAAACATTGTACTTTTGTAATGCGATATCAAAACCATCAAAGATTAACATCACTACAAAGAAAGCAACAGACCAAAATATAAAATTCACTACCTATTCTTATCATCTTTATTTAATTGTTTTATAGCTTCCGATACTCCACTAGAAATTGATGTATTTGCAGCTTCTGCAGTTCCAAAACCATAGCCTGCAGCCTTTTTCGCAGACTGTTCTGCTCTTTTCGCTCTGGATTCTCTTGGATTATTTCCTGCAACACGTCTATCGTGGTCAGCCAATCTTCGTAAAGTTTTTCCTTTGCAGAGTTTTGATAAGAGGATTTTATATAATTACCAACTACTCCACTCGCTTTGTCCAGCCATGACATCTGTTAGTACAGATTTTCCACCAACATGTCTTTTTTCAACTAATTGAGATGTTACACTTACCGTAGCATCTGCCGCCATATCACCTGCAACTGTTAATGTCTTAGCTACCTTGCCACCTGCCTGAACTAGTTTTGAAACTGTTACTGCCTTACTAACAACATTAGCTAATCCAACACCTGCCATACTTGTAACAGCTGAGGTCAAATTGATTTCCATCTACATTAGTAAGGGGATTCCGACCAAGACTTTCCTTCCAACCTATTAACTGTAACCTGGGTAACTATAATAATTCCACACCTATCAAACCTGCAATCCAAGGAAATTCACCATCTGGATCTCTATGCTTTATTGGGTCATTAATACAATATGTATAGGGTGATACAGTATAAAGTTTCTCACTTTGTGGATCTATAGTCGTCCATCCTCCCAATGTAGCATCATACATCCTCGCTCCATAATCATACCAATCAATCCCGTTCTTTCTATCCAGTTCCTTACCATTATACTTATAAGGGGTGAATAGCATTACTTACCGAACTTGGTAGCAGATCTACAAAGGCATAATAATGATTCACCTCTTTGAATGTCAAATTCTAATCGACATTCCGATTGTTTATTTGATAATTCTGAGAAAATAACAACATTTGTGATTGCTCAATATTTATAAAACATAAAATAGAGTCACCATCCACGAAAACGATACCCTCTCAGATCTTTTTATCGTGCACTTTATTATTGTAAAATATCTTAGACTTGTCGCCAGGAATATACTTTTTGCGTTTCTGAGTCTACCGTTATGTAACTAAAAGATGGTTGCATCATTGTGCAATATTCTGAAGTTTGTCGGTATTCCATTCATCTTCAAGAAACAAAAAAAGTAGAATCACTGAATAACCTATACATTGACATCCAGACATCTTGTTCTGGTAAATTTTGAAGAAATCTTTGAGGAGATTCACTGTCATACCTCAGGTAGGCATATTCGTGAGATCCAAGAATTATAGGTAGAGTCTCTCAAAACCAATTTTAGAGTATCCGTCTTGTTCACCAAAGCAAAACTTAAATTGCTCAAATTGTTATTTGATAATACTATAGTTGAATCCGTTTGATTTTTTAATTGAATAACTCCATAAAAATCGGTTTATATAACGTTTCAGAGTATCTACTCCAAGATCCCCAAGTCTGGAAAGCAATGAATCCGCAACAACAATATAATGTTTTGTCCATTGACATAAAAAACAGGCTGACTTTGAGGAGAGCCTCCGGAAAGATACGGCCAAAGTTCCGGCATCTCTACTATATTATCATATTCCTCTCTATATTTCACCAAAACATGTTCTTTTCCATATTTTGAAGAGCTAACAACCAAAACCGTCATCAAAAAATCAAGAGAATTTGACTGAAAATTAGAATCAGCGACGATACCTTTCTCAAATAGTTCATTCCGCGACATTTCCTGTTCATCCAATTCTATAAAACAGAGATATTTATCTTTGTAACTCAACACTCTAGAAGGTAACTCGTCAGTACAAGACGCAGCAGAATCTGAGGGTCTGACACGATAAATAACATTAGAATCATTTGATACTATCTCTAATACTTCCAAATATGAATGGTGAATATATAGTTACTGTCAATCAACATCGCAACTAGGATAGCTGCCCGTTGATGAATATCCTCAGGAGAGGTGGAGGGGGACATACATCCCCTATTAAAATTAACGAAAGAATTAATCTACTTTTTCATCTTTTTCAGTTTTATTAAATCCTTTTATATAATTATATATACCTGTTTTTTTCTACAACCGGTGTCTCCTTTATATTGCTCTTCGTATTATTATACTCATATAATATTCGATTTGCCTGAAAGTATACTAGATTCTTACTCTTTGGATTAGCGTTTCTTAAATCATTACCGTAGCCACCTTTAGTTCCTCCCGAATCTGGATGAGAATGTATTTGCACCTTACTTTCTCCTACAACTCCAAGATTATTCTTAGCAGAAATTCCATTTTGCACAGTATTTGGTTGTTGATCAGTTGCAATAATAGCTGTATGCACTCCACCAGATTCAAATACACTCAATGACCATTCTACTTTAGTATTTTCAGCTACAAATTGAAATAAATTGGACGCATCAGCAATGTTTGTACTGGTCCGAATGATTTATAGCCATTATGAGATTTGCTGAACCTTTACCATTTCTTCAAGCAACCCTTTTTCAGTCATTTCTATTTTATTTCCACCTTTTGGGATTCTTGCTATCACCTGAATAGGTATATAATATATCGGTTTCGGTTGGTACATTCAAGCGAGTTAACCGTCCTGTTTCAGATACTATATAATCATCCTTTCCATCTAAATCTATCCTCAACACCGGATTGTTCTTACAATAAGTATACGGACTCCAACTATAATACTTCTTACTCATCGGATCCACCACATGCCATCTCCCTATCGCCGGATCATAATGTCTTGCTCCATAATCATACCAATCAATCCCGTTCTTTCTATCCAGTTCCTTACCATTATACTTATAAGGCTGAACACCCTCGAAGCAGTAAACAATCCGCCGAATGGGTAATAATCATTAGTTTCTTCCACATAACCGTCCTTATCTGCTACCACACGGATATTTCCCTGATGATCTTTCAGATAAAAATGAAACTTTTATCAGGGAAACTTATATAACCAGCCTCATTCAGCAACATCTTCAAAGAGCCGTTCTCATAGATCGCATTGCCACAGTAATCTGTTATAGAAGTAACACCGTTTATTACATGAGCTGTACGAAGTTTTCTACCATCCGACCCGTACTCATATTCAATCACGTTACCGTCGACAAAAAATTACCTGACTTGGCAAATTTAAAAAAGATTATATTGAATAACAGCTATTTTTTTGTTTAAATCTTTAGTCAGATTACCGTTTTTTATCGTAAGCGTATTCAATTGTTTGATTTGCACCGTCCTTAAATTCCATACCGTTGCCGAATACAGAATGGGTAGCGTTATCTTTTACCGCTTGCAGTTGGTTGCCATCATACGTAAGGTTCAGGTTATCAATCAAACCGTATTCCGAGGATGAAGTCTGACCATAACGGAGCAAACCAATGTTCCCCTTTATCGTAGGCGGTTATTTGTTCATTGAATCGGTTAGGGATTTACCGACAAGCTGTTCGTTTCTCCATAAATAGCATTCTTCATACGGTTAAGACCGTCGTATGTAAAACGGTAACCGCTTTCATTATTGACGGACCCGCTTTCCAAAGCACACTGCTGATATTCCCATTGTAACAAGGTGTATTACCTTCCAATTGATCCTGATAATATAAAAGTCTGATTAAAAAAGACTTCCCGCTGATGCTGCGTCCAAGAACGGATATTATAGCCGTAATCTGTTTTCAGCTTTGGGTTCCCGTTTCGGCGTTCCGATTTTAATCGACCGACTTCGTCGTAAACGTTATCAACCAAAAGTGATTAAAGGGTCATTGTTCAATTGATAAGTGGTACGAAGCAAGCGGTCGGCGTGATCATACGTATGCTTACGGATTTCAGTGATCGTTTCTTCTCCGGGAATCGCGTATACTTGTTTCACTTCCGTTGGTTGACCGGTAAAGCTGTAAGCGATATATGTCTGTTTGGTACCGTTAAGTTCGTTGTTACCTTTCTGCTGGATCATTCGGTAGCGGTCATCATAATACATCACTGAGTAAAGATATCCTGTTACCGATCCTGTTTTTAGAAAGCCGTGCTGTCAATGATCCGGTCTGTTGACCTCTACAGCCGCCGTCATAACGTTTACCGTAGGGGTCTGCCGATTCGTATGCGGTAGCTGTTCCGGAAGGGAAATCGTTCTGCCCGATGAAGTCATAGCTATCGAAGTATCTTGCTGTCAATATAACGGGAGTATTTAATGTTATCCCCGAGACTACATATCCTTTTGTAGCATTCGTCGTTTTTATCCAGAGTAGCTTTTACGATTATCGTACTGCCCTAAAGGGGTCATGCTATAATTCAGCACGTTTTTACAAGTACCTGTCAAACGATTCTGCCAAATGCATCCGGAATACTGAACAGCCATTCTCCCTTATCACGCTGCATATCGTCTTGAGTGAAGATGGCCCTGTCGGCAGCATCATACACAGTATACACCGGTCCGCATCCGGGTAGTTTTTTATAAATACAGCGATTCTTGCTATCGTACTTATATATATAAGCATACTTCTTAAGAGCAACATTGTCTTCATTCCATGAGCCGCTACTGCCCGTCAGTACATCTGCAGCCAAAGGAGGAAGAACAAAAAAAACGCAAGTTTCCGGCATTGTCATACACATAGTAAGTATCCAGCCATTCTGCCCCATTCATCTGACGGGAAAGAATCAATCTCTCTACTTTGTCCCAAAACTCATAGCTGACGTTGCCGTCTTCATCCGTCGTTTTTACTACCCGAAGAGAACCGTTTCTATAATTACCGGAACATGTCAGCGTAGTTTCACTACACCTGTACAAGCGTGCATTCAATGCTACTTCAGTATTTGAATTGGTCAGATAATCAGCGCATACAGCTTTCTCCCCAGTATGCCAATCTTTTCCCGGTCCAAACTGTTGTTTGATTCTGCCTTCTGCAGAACCTTCTTCATATATAGTCTGGCTGTAAGGGTAAGTATCATACCCATGCAAAGTTCACTACTTCTTGCAGACTGCTGAACTTGAGAAGGATCAACATAGATCCGCCTGGATTTTCCATGGCTGTAGGCAAACCATTGTCTTATCTCACGGTTCATACCGTCATACTCCTGCAAGGTAATCAGGTCATTCAGAGCGCGGGGGTGAAACCTTTCTGATTTTTCTTTCTGTCGGCAATCCCAAATGATTGAAATACTGTTTTCCTGCAGTTGCTTACTTTTCAGGTAAAGTTTCCAGTGAATCAGTTTTCACCATGGGGTCTCAGGGTGATAATATACGGTTGGTCATTGGAACCGCCGGCATACATAACAGGATCAATCGCTATTCCTGAAGTATCATCCTGATTAGATGGAGAGGTTCCGGTCATGCCACTCACCCGATGCTCATGACCTTTCTGCCCGAAACTGACAATGGAGAACAGGCTGAACAATATAAAAGCATATATATTTTTTCATATCTTCTTTAGTCTTTAGTTCGTTTTTGAATCGTGTTTCTATCTCTCATTTCCCCTAATGGTAAATATTTCTCTGTAGCATGACTTTCTTCAAGTCCGGATCCATATAATAACTGTCGGTAAGACGACTGTAACCGTCGTACTCGAAACGGGTCACTACATTGTTCGGATCGGTAATGGCAGTCACTCCCTTCATCGGTTCATACTCATAGGTAGTCACCCGTGCATTGGGAAGACTTACTCGCAGAGAGCTTATTTTATTCTTCATCTCATCCGTTGGTTCCACCCCCTCCCGACCATGAATCAAGCACATTAGTGGCTGTAGCGGGGAATCCCATTTTCAGCAAGACCTGCTCACGAGTTGCATTCTCGATCCTTGCAATGGGAAAACGGTTCTGATATCCCCACAGGAAAGTAATCGGTGTGCCGTCTTTGCCTCTTATTTCGGCTACATTATTGACCGTCGTAAGCGGTATACACCACTTCATCGCAATAATCGCTCAAACGGTCTGTTTTTACTCTGTATCCGTTGCGGGAAGCAAGTACCTTCTTTAAACAGAATACGTCTCTCTTCCGAACTCCCCCTTCGCAACGCTTATGACAAGACATGACAGCGGGAAATTCATACAGATAATCGTATTCGTCAGATACGGAATTTCCGTCACTGTTCCAGTATTTCTATCTTCTTGGCTCCATCGTATAACTGTAACCGTATGAATAGGTGTCATAAGTATATCGTCTGGTTGTCACCAGACTGTCTTTCGGTTACCTATCTTCATATACTCCGTGTTTGTTTCCTGGTCCAAGACGTAAAAGAGGTTATTATCCAGAAAGAAGGTCGTCTGCAATGGAGGAACGGCATGCAGCAAGATTTCCAACGAAAGGGCAAAAGAGCTACCGGGTGCGCCCGGCGCTGCCAGAACGGCTCAACGGACGCACCCGGCGCGTGTGCAGCATTCTGGGGCTGGCGGCGGTCGTGCGCAACATCGGCCGTGGTCGTCCACCAGCCTGTATGTCATCCAGATCGGGACGGTTGCCAAGAAGTACCGACAGTATGCCGCCCAGCAGCAGCTGCTGGACACCACGGTCAAGGCCACCCGCGGCGAGATCTACGGCGCCAACGGCATCACGCTGGCTTCCACCAGCGTGGTGTGGGAACATCTGGGCTGACCCCAGTTACAGCAGCATCCTGTATACCACCAGCACCAACGACGATAAAACGACGGTGCGCAAAATTTGACCCCGACCATGTGCGCCGAGGTCAGCCAGGGCATCACCCCGCGGCTGCTCTCCGGCGACGGCGAGAGCTCTGACGCGGTGGACACCTCCTCGGAGGAATACACCCAGCAGTACCAGACCGTGTACGATGCACTGTCCAAAATTGATTCCTCCTATGTGGTGCTGGCCACCAGGTGAACAACGCCGCTGTCCATTGAGGATTATGTGTCCGGTTTCAACAAGGCGCACAAAAGGGCTCCGGCGCAGACCGCATCGGGCGGGTGTCCGTGTCGACGGAAAGAGTTTCAGCGCAACTACTCACGGCGTTTTGCCGCTGCCGTGCTGGGCTTTACCGACGGCGAGGGCGTGGGGCACCTACGGACTGGAAAAATCCTACCAGTCCACCTTGGCCGGTGGACGGCCGCACCATCACCCGGCGCAACGCGGTGGGCAACGCCATTGCAGACGCCAGAACGCCACCACCTTTGCCGCCAAGGACGGCTCCAATCTGGTGCTGTCGCTGGATGTGAACGTGCAGGAGATCGCGGAGCGGTACCTGAACGAAGCCATTGCAGCTAATACGGTGGAAAACCGCGGCTGCGCCATTGTGATGGACGTCAAGACCGGTGCCATCCTTGCCATGGCCTCCAAACCGGACTTTTGACCCCAACGACCCGCTGAACTTCAGCTGCCAACGAGGCTTACCTGCAACGAGCAGGTGGCACGCAGAGCCGGAGCTTTACACCATCTACCTCCGGGAAAAGGATGCCGAAGGCAGTTCATCACCGATGAAAACGGCAACAAGATCGTGGACGAGAACCCGGACTATTCCGGTTACCGCGAAACATATCCTGTGGAAGAACAAGACCATCACGGAGCTGTACTACCCGGGCTCTGTGTTCAAGGTCATTACCTCCGCCATGGGTCATCGACTCCGGTAGTGGCGACCATGAACACCACCTTTACCTGTGCCGGTGCCTACGGCGTGGCCAAGGAGACTTACCACTGCGCAGGGCGCAAGGCGCACGGCCTGCTCAACATGGCCGACGCTCTGCGCAAGAGCTGCAACATCTACTACATCCAGCTGGGCAGCGCGTCGGCTCGCAGCAGTTCTATAATTATTTTTGACGCCTTTGGCTTTTACCGAGCGCACCGGCGTGGACCTGCCCAGCGAGACCGGCCTGATGAAGTATTATTCGGCCAATCAGCTGGGCGAGGTGCAGCTGGCCTCCTCGGCATTCGGCCAGGCCATGGCCATCACCCCGCTGCAGATGTGCACCGCCATTGCGGCCACCGTCAACGGCGGGTATCTGGTCACCCCCATGTGGTGGATAAGATCACCGATGCCAACGGCAATGTCATTCAGGAGATCGGCACAACATGCGCCGTCAGGTCATCAGCCAGAGCGCCAGCGATGTTATCCGGCAGATGATGGAGTACGAGGTGGGCAACGGCACCGGCGACGGCAAAAACGCCTATGTGTCCGGTTACCGCATCGGCGGCAAGTCCGGCACCTCCGAGCAGCTGAATATGGACCGTCGCGCCGATGGCGACTACAAGAAGGTGGCATCGCTTTGCGGCTGTGCCCTGCCCGCCAACGACCCGGAGATCCTGGTCTATGTCATGCTGGACGACCCAAACAATGCCCGCACCGACTATTCGTCCATTCTGGCTGCCCCTGTGGCCGGCAACATCATCAGCGAGGTGGCCCCCTATCTGGGCATCGCCACCGACGGCGTGGACCGCAGCGGCACTGCGGTCAATGTGCCCAATCTGACGGGCAAGCGAGTGGAGCAACGCGCAGGTGCAGCTGAACATCAAGGGCCTCAAGGCATCCAGCTGGCCGGAGTCGGAAGCCAGAGCACCAGTCGGCGGCAGCTGGTCACTTACCAGTATCCGCACGCGGGTGCAAGGTGGCCTACGGCACCACCGTGTACCTGTATACCGATACCTATGAGGGCAGCCATACCGATGTGCCGGATGTGACCGGCAAGAGCGCGGACTTTGCCCGCCAGATGCTGTCTGCCGCCGGATTGAACTGTGTGGTGTGGGGGCAATGGAGGCACCGTGCACGCCAACCCTGTTCCAGTGTGTCAAAGCGCGGCACCGTCACCATTACCTGTGGATGGTAAACATGGCCAGCGTCCAGCTCCCCCAAAGGGGGGGACCTTGGTACCATCGTTACCATTACCCGTGGCACGGCGTAAGCCGTGACGGAAGGGCGAACCAGAAAAATAACGAGAGGGGACATGAACAATGGAAAAAATCCATGCAAGCAAGCTGCTGGCAGGGCTGGTGCCCGCCGGCTTCAGTCCCGGAAGAGGAACTGGTCACCACCGACAGCCGTGAGGTGCGGCCCGGCTGCATTTTTGTGGCCTTCCCCGGCGAGCGGTTCGACGGCCATGATTTCGCCGCCCGTGCGCTGGAAGCAGGGCGCAGAGTATGTGGTGGTCAACCACCCCGGTGCCCGGTGTGCCGGAGGAAAAGGCCGTCCTTTGCCCGGACAGCTACCACGCCATGATGGTGATGGGCGCAAACTACCGCAGCCAGTTCCACCCAAGGTGGTGGGCGTGACGGGCAGTGTGGGCAAGACCACCACCAAGCAGATGACCTACGCCGCCATTGCGGGCTTTGGCAACACCATCAAGACCGAGGGCAATCAGAACAATGAACTGGGCATGCCCCGCACCTGATGCGGCTGGAAAGCAACACTGAGTATGCGGTCATCGAGATGGGCATGAGCCACGCCGGTGAGATTGAGCGTCTGGCGCGGGCAGCACGCCCGGATGTGGGCATCATCACCTGCATCGGCGTGTCCACATCGGTAATCTGGGCAGTCAGGAGAACATTCTGCAAGGCCAAGCTGGAGATCTGCAACGGTCTGCCGGAGGGTGCACCGCTGGTGCTGAACTATGATGATAAGTTCCTGCGCGCCGCAAAGCTGCCCCCCCACGTGAAGCCGGTATGGTTCAGTCTGGCAGATGAGAACGCTGATGTGTGCGCCCTGTCCATCCGACAGGAAGAAGAACGGCATGAGTTTTGTGCTGGAGGATCAGGAAGAGGGCACCTTTATGGTCAAGATCCCGGCCATGGGCAACGCACAATGTGGCAAAAACGCCTGGCTGCTTACTGCGCCGCCACCCGCTTGGGCTGCGACCCGCGCGGTGTCATCAAGGGGCTTTCCAATTTTGAGCAGACCGGCCGCCGCCAGAAGGTGGTGGACAGCGAAGGGGCGTGACCGTCATCGAGGATTGCTACAATGCAAACCCGGACAGCATGAAGGCCGCGCTGGCGATGTTTAAGGATTCCCCTGCAAGCGCCGCTTTGCTCTGCTGGGCGATATGCTGGAGGCTGGGCGACCTGAGCCGCGAGGCCCACGAGGAGCTGGGCCGTCTGGCTGCCGAGAGCGACCTGTACTGTCTGGTGACTTACGGCGAAAACGCAAAGCGCACGGCTGTGGTGGCTGCGGCCAAGGGGGTCAAGACCCTCCATGCCAACAACTACCGCGAGGCAGCGGATGCCCTGTTGAACCGGATAGAGCCCGGCGATGCCCTGCTGGTGAAGGCAAGCCGCGGCATGGCGCTGGAAAAGTGCACTGGAAATTTTCTACGCAGAGCAGAAAGATGTCGAAGAATAACCCTTTGGCATGAATTTGGAGATTGAAAAAATGATTCGTTTCGCCTTGGTCGTCGCGTCGGTGCTGGGTTTTGTGCTGACTGCGGCGCTCGGCAATATGATGGTGCCGCTGCTGCGGGAGCTGCAGCGTGCGGCACGCGGCACAGCCGGACAGCGATGCCCCCCGGACAGCCCGGTGCCTACCATGGGCGGGCTGTGCCTGATGGTGGGCACCCTGCCGCTGTGGGCGGGCTGGCTGGCCGCATGTGCTGCACAGCCTTCCCTGCTTGGCAGTGACCGGCAGATGACCTCCCGCCTGCTCATTGCACTGCTGGGGTCGCTGGCCTTTGGCGCAGTGGGGCTGGCCGATGATCTGGCCCGCATCCGCGGCCGCTACTCGAACGGTTTAGGCCTTGGCCTGCGCCGCAGCACAGCGCCTTTGCACTGGAATGCACTGCTGCAGTGCTGGTGCTGGGTCTGCTGGCACTGAACGGGTGCCTGCCCACAGGGCTGATCCTGCCGGGAGCAGGCTGTGGAATGTGCGCTGGCACCGTTGCTGTGGGCTGTGCTGCTGGTGGCGATGGCCGAGGCGGCCCGCGTGGCCGACGGTGCCGACGGCACGGTGTGCGCGCGGCCTTTGTAGCTATGCTGGGCCTGATGATGCTGGAAACGCAGCTGGGCTGGTTCCCGCTGGCAGTATTCCCGGCGGCACTGGCCGGTGCACTGATGGCCTTTCTGCTGTGGGATTTTCCACCGGCAAAGGCACCCCGGCCGGTGCGGCTGTTTGTATGCAGCGGGAGCCATTGGCTGCATCCCGCTGTGCATTGGCTACGCAGAGCTGAGCATCCCGCTGGCACTGCCCTTCTACTGGGTGGAGGGCGGCATGGTGGTGCTGCAGGTCCTGTTCTGCCGCCGGAAGGGGCAGGCCGCTGTTTGCGGCGGCACCGCACCGCTGGCTGGAAAAGCGCGGCATGAGTGCAGTGAATATTTTTTACAGCCTGTGCGCACTGAGCGTGTGCGGGCTGGCGCTGGCCGTGCGTCTGGCACGCTGGGCCTGAGCGCCTGATTCTGAAAATAAGGGGGGCGTGGCAATGGCAGCCACCCGCAGACAACATAAAAACCAAAAAGAAAGCCGGGTGCCGCCGCTGCAGCGGGACCCGGGGCCGTGGAACCGGCTGCTGCTCAACTGGCTGGCAACGCTGGCCATTATCATGGTGTTCGGCCTTGTAATGCTGCTTTGTACAGCGCAAGCTACACCACCGGCTACCTGCGCATGGGCGACAGCCTGCACTACATCAAGCAGCAGGCTATCTGCATGGCCATTGGCATTGGCTGTATGGTAGTCATGAGCTATGTGGATCACCGCTTCCTGCGCTGGGCAAGCAAGCCGCTGTACTGGTGGTGCTGGCCATGCTGGCCGTCACCCTGACCATGGCACCCCTGAACGGCTGCCGCCGCTGGATCCGTCTGGGCGGCCTGACTCTGCAGACCTCTGAGGTGGCAAAGTTTGAGATGATCCTGCTCTCGTCCCATCTGGCAGCAAGTGCGCCGCAGATCGGCCGGTTCAGCCCGTCGCTGAGAGAAAGATCAAGCCAAAGGGATTGGCTGTTCATCCGCATCGTAAGGCAGCTGGTCGTGCCGGTGCTGCCGCTGGTGCCGGTGGTGGTGCTGCTGTTTTTAGAGCCGCACATGTCCGGCATCCTGCTGACCACCGCCATCGTGGGCACCATCCTGCTGCTGTCCGGCAGCGGCGGTGTACTGACATGGTGCGGGCCGCAGCGGCGGCTCTGCTGCTGAAACCGGCCCCCTGACGCTGGTGGAATCCATTGGCTATCTGCAGGACCGTCTGGAACACATGGTCCGGATGATCTGGAAGCGCTGAACCGACCAGACCGTGCAGAGCCTTTACGCCATCGGCTCCGGCGGACTGAAAGGGCCTGGGGCTGGGCAACAGTGTGGAAAAAGCAGCTCTGGCTGCCGGAAAGCACCAACGACTTCATCTTCAGCGTGGTGTGCGAGGAGCTGGGCTTCATCGGCGCAGTGCTCATCATCGTGCTGTTCGTGCTGTTTATCGTGCAGGGGGCTGATGATCGCCCGAAGGCCGAGAACCGGTTCTGCACGCTGGTGGGCATCGGCATCATGGCCCAGATCGCGTGGCAGGTGTTCTGCAACATCGCCGTCGTGACCAACACCCCTGCCCAACACCGGCATCTCGCTGCCCTTCTTCTCCTCCGGCGGCACCAGCCTGATTTTGCTGCTGGCAGAGATGGGCGTAATGGTGAACATAGGGCGCAACGGCGAGCGGGTGGCGCAGCAGAGGGCAGCGGCCCGCACAGCGGCAGGCTGCAAAGGCTCAGCGTGATGGAGCTGCCGGACCCCATCAAGACCATGCCCGCCTGGCCGAACTGCTGCGACGTTTTGAGGGCGGCAGGCCAGTGGGGGGCTCCCCCAAGACCTGCCCAGATGCACTACAATACAGGAGGAATCGTCATGCGAGTTCTGATCGCTGCCGGCGGCACTGCCGGCCATATCAACCCCGGCACTTGCCATTGCAGGTGCTATCAAAAAGCAGACCCTTCTGCCGAGATCCACTTTGCCGGCCGTAAGGAGGGCATGGAGTACCGTCTGGTCACACAGGCGGGCTACCCCTTTCCACCACATCGAGATCACCGGGTTTCAGCGCAAGCTCAGCCTGCATAACATCAAGCGGAACCCCATCACCCTCTGGAACCTGGCGCTCTTACCGGCCCCAAGGCCAAGGCCATGATGAAGGAGGTCAAACCCGGATCTTCGTCATCGGCTGCGGCGGCTATGTGTCCGGCCCGGTGGTGCGCTGTGCCGCCAAAATGGGCATCCACACTGCCCTGCACGAGCAGAACGCCTTCCCCGGTGTGACCAACAAGCTGCTGGCTCCGGACGTGGACATCGTGTTCGCCGCCGTGCCTGCCGCTGTGGAAAAGCTGGGCGCACCGGACAAGACCCTTGTGGTGGGCAACCCCGTGCGGCCGGAGGTGTTTGCACAGGCAAAGGACCGCGAAGCCATCCGCGCTCAGCTGGGTGCCGGGGACCGGACCGTGATCCTCTCCTTCGGCGGAAGCCTCGGTGCCCGCCGTGTCAACGAGGTGGTGGCAGACCTGTGTGCTTGGGAGCAGCACGAGCACAAGCCGGCGCTGCATCTCCACGCTACCGGCCAGTACGGTGTACAGCTGTTTGAGCAGCTGCAAAAGCAGAAGGATGTTACCCGCGGCGACAGCCTTGTGGTAAAGGAATACATCAACAATATGCCCGAGCTGCTGGCAGCAGCGGACCTGGTCATCAGCCGTGCCGGTGCCCTGACACTGGCTGAACTGGAGGCTGTGGGCCGTGCCGCTGTGCTGATCCCATCCCCAGCCCCAACGTGGCCGGAGATCACCAGTATTACAACGCCATGGAGCTGCAAAGGCCGGTGCCGCTGTGGTCATTGAGGAAAAAGACCTGACCGGCGAAAAGCTGGTGCAGACCGTTTCCGGTGATGCTGGCCCAGCCCGGCAAGCTGGCTGCCATGGGCAAAACGCCCGCAGCCTGTCGGTGGACGACAGCCTGGACCGCATCACCGACGCTGATCCAAACTGGTCAAGACCCCGTGATGCAGAAAAATAAACAAGGAAAGGAAGTGTGCGAATGATGCAGCAGAACCGTGACCGCAACGGCAGACCCCGGAACACCAGACCCTATGACCTGAACCGGGATGTGGCGCGCATAGCCCTCTGCGCCTTCGCAGGATCATACAAAAAGGCACCGGCAGAACAGCGCCGCCGGCTTCAACGGGGAACCGCTGAGCCGGCCCTCCGCACCGCCAACGGCGGTGTGCGCTCACCCGGCCGATAACAGCATCCAGTTCCCAACCCGCAGCCCAGCCCGCCGTCCAAAATCAGAATCGGCACCCGGCACCAAAAACCACCCCAGCCGCCGGCCCGCCGGGCCCGCAAAAACGCGAAACCGGCGGCAAACAGCAGCGGCGCCCGGCAAACAATCCCGCAGCGGGCAAGCCGCCCGCCGTTCCAGAATTACCGAAACGCGCAAAACCATCCGAACCGGCAGCAACCGGCAGCAGCCAGACAGCGTCTGCGCCCGGCGCGAGAACCCCAACGCCCCTGCCCGCGGGAAAAGCGCAAAAGCGCAAGGTGACCCGCCACCCTGCGCCGCCGCCGGATACTGCGCCGCCTGACCGCCTTTGGCCATGCTGCTGTGCGTCATTGGCGCGGGCATCTACCTGACCATGACCATGCTGTTCCGCATCAATTCCATTCAGGTGCAGACCCCGGACGGCAAGCGGTGACCGAGGATCGCGGCGGCTATTCCAGCAGCCAGATTTTGCAGCGAATGGGTGTGCAGACTGGAAGAGAACATTTTCAGCTTTGAGCCTGGCGCCAAGGCCGCTGCGCTGGAAAAGCCAGTTCCCGCTGCTGGAATCCATCAGGGTGGTTCGGGATTACCCCAACACGGTGGTGGTGCAGGTGACCGAGGCGCAGTGCCTACCTATGCCATGCAGAACGAAGAGCGGCTGGCTGACCCTCTCGGATCAGTTCAAGATCCTAGCCTGCGAGTCTGCCCAGCCGGAAGAACTCAAGACCCTATACGGCGGCGAGCCGGTGTCGGGACCCCGGCGACCAGCTGACCTTTGCGGCAGCAGGATGCCGACGCGGCAGCGGATGCATCCGGGTCGGACAGCAGCCGCATCCGGCAGCGGCGGTGCTGGACAGACCCCGCATGGAGACCTCTGGCGGCGCTGCAGGCAAAGCTGGAAGAGTATGGGATGCTGGGCGACGTGACCCGCATTGAATTTGGCGGACACCGAGCAGATCGCCTTTTTGTATCAGGACCGTGTCAGTGTGCTTCTGGGGACGCTGAACGATCTGGATTATAAGCTGGACCGCGCACGCTATATGCTGAACAACGAGGACGGCAAGGGTTGTGCCCCTACCGACACCGGGCAGACTGGACTTCAGCCATGTCAGTGCCAGGCAGCACCCGCAAGATCTATTTTTGCACAGGGGCGAGCCGACCCTGCCCTCCGGCTATGTCCCGGAACCGGAAAAGGACCGTGCCGGAAGACCCGCCGACAGACGGACAGCCGGACGGAGACCGGACAGACGGAAAGCGAAGATGCTGCCGACCCCCCTGCCGACGACCGGCGGCAGCGGCGGAAGAAACCCGCTGACCGACCCCGCCCCGCATGACCGCAAATGAACGAAGGAAAACCCCATGTGACAAAATGTTTTGAGGAGCGTGTGCACTGTATGAAGCTGGAACAGTTACTGGAAGGCGTGCCCTTTACGCTGGTGCAGGGCAGTCCTGGATACCGAGATCAACGGATATCATCTACGCCAGCCGCAAAGGCGGCACCGGGCCTTTTTGTTCGTCTGCATCGTGGGCACCCAGCGTGACAGCCACGAGTTCGCCGCGGACTGCGCCGCCAAGGGCGTCAGCGTACTGGTCATCCAGCATGACATCGACCTTTCTGCCATGCCCGGGGTGACCGTGGTCAAGGTGGAGAGCAGCCGCTATGCCATGGCACTGATGAGCGCCAACCTCTTTTGGAAACCCTGCCCGCAAGATGACCATGATCGGCGTCACCGGTACCAAGGGCAAGACCACCACCACCCACATGATCAAGAGCGTGCTGGAAGCTGCGGGGAAAAAGGTCGGCATGATCGGCACCAACGGCATCTATTTCATGGGCCGCCATCAGGAGACCGCCAACACCACCCCCGAAAGCTACGAGCTGCAGAAGACTTTTCGGGAATTTCTGGACGCAGGCTGCGATACGGCGCTGATGGAGGTTTCCAGCCAAGGCCTGATGATGGATCGTGTGGCTGGTGTGCACTATGATATCGGCGTGTTCACCAACCTTTCCCCCGACCACATCGGCCCCGGCGAGCACAAGACCTTTGAGGAATACCGCAGCTGGAAGGGGCAGCTGTTCAAGCGCTGCGACGTGGGCGTCGTGAACATTGACGACGAGAATACCGAAGCACTTCTGGAGGGCCATACCTGCCGCCTTGTGACCTATGGCCGCAATGAAGCCGCCGACTACCGCGACGAGCGGCTACGAACTGCTGCGCACCCATGATTTTCTGGGCGTGAAGTTCCATGTGACCGGCAAGGACGAGATGGATGTGAAGGTGAATATGCCCGGTGAGTTCAGCGTGTACAACGCGCTGGCAGCCTGGCGGTGGGCAAGGTGCTGGGTCCTGCCGGATCAGGCCATCCACGATGGCCTTGGCAAGTGCGTGGTGAAGGGACGCGTGGAGCTGGTGCCCATCAGCAAAAAGTTCACCATCCTGCTGGATTACGCCCACAACGAGGTCTCCACAGAAAGCCTGCTCACCACTCCTGCGCGCCTACAAGCCCCCACCGGCTGGTGGTGGTGTTCGGCTGCGGCGGCAACCGCTCCAAGCTGCGCCGCTACGGCATGGGTGAGACCTGTGCAAAAATGGCGGATTTCTCCATCCTGACCGAGGACAACAACCGCTTTGAAAAGATCGAGGACATCCTCGCCGATATCCGGGAGGGCATGAACAAAGGGCAACCCCGATGCCAAGTTTGTGGAGATCCCCGACCGTCTGGATGCGCTCCACTACGCAGTGGATCACGCCCAGGAGGGCGACCTGATCGCCGTCATCGGCAAGGGCCACGAGACCTACCGTGACCGCGAGGAGCAATACGTAACTGAACGAAGCAATACCGAG
>VOFK01003763.1_pt1 | contig 41846 bp, 72 predicted proteins | sample 5384121 | NCBI WGS metagenome assembly VOFK01 (sample SAMN12384730, study PRJNA508395) | human gut metagenome | isolation source: healthy gut J | host: Homo sapiens | reverse complement strand
AAAAATGAGCAAACAGTTAGAAGTAAATTTCGCGGGAATCACGTTTCCAAATCCAATAACGACGGCGTCCGGTACATTCGGCTCCGGACTCGAATACAGTGAATTTGTGGATTTGAAGAAACTTGGTGCCGTGACGACAAAAGGCGTTGCCAATGTGCCGTGGTCCGAAATCCGACACCGCGTATTGTGGAAACCCACGGTGGTATGCTCAATGCTATTGGGCTTCAGAATCCGGGAATTGATACTTTGATTGCACGTGATTTGCCATATCTGTATGAGCATGGTGCACATATTATCGTAAATGTGTGCGGGCGTTCCAAAGAGGATTATGTGGAAGTAGTTGAACGTCTTGCGGATGAAGACGTGGATATGTTAGAGATTAATATTTCCTGTCCGAACGTAAAGGCAGGCGGGATTGCTTTTGGACAGAAACCGGAAATGGCGGAAGAAATTACGAAAGCTGTGAAAGTAGTGGCAAAGCAGCCGATTGTTATGAAACTTAGTCCGAATGTCACGGGATATTACAGAGATGGCAAAAGCGGTGGAAGCCGGAGGTGCAGATGGTGTTTCGCTGATTAATACGCTGACCGGTATGAAAATTGATGTAGCAAGAAAAAAACATTTGCTCTTGCCAATCAGACCGGCGGTATGTCCGGTCCATGCGTGAAACCGGTTGCAGTGCGGATGGTATATCAGGTGGCAAATGCTGTTTCCATTCCAGTCTTAGGAATGGGTGGTGTACAGAATACCGAGGATGCTCTTGAATTTTTGATGGCAGGTGCTACCATGGTGGCAGTCGGTACGGCAAACTTTTTAACCCGTATGTAACATCCCAGATTATTGATGGATTAGAGGAGTATGTAAAGAAGGAAAAAACTTTCGAGTATCCGAGATATTATCGGATGTGTAAAATAGTAAGAAATTAAGTTTAGATACAAAAGGAAGTGTTTCGAAACACTTTGTTACACTTTAGAATGGAGGTCAATATGAAATCGTATATGCAGATGAGCAGGGAGGAACTCCTGTCATTGAAAACTAGTCTGGAAGAAGAAGAGTTTAAAACGGAAGAGGCGAAAGGGTTGTCTTTAAATATGGCACGTGGTAAGCCGGGAGCTTCTCAGCTTGCATTATCTATGCCGATGCGGGATGTGATTAACAGCAAATCTGACATGAAAACTTTATTAGGAAATGATACCAGAAACTATGGTGACTGGAATGGAATCGGAGAGATGCCGCCAGTTGTTAGCTGATATGATGGAAGTAAAAAGGACAATGTAATTGTATGTGGAAATTCCAGCTTGAATATTATGTATGATACGGTTGCTCGTTCCATGATTCGTGGTGTGAATGGTTCCAACTCCGTGGTGTAAACTGGATAAAGTTAAATTTTTGTGTCCGGTTCCCGGATATGACGAGACATTTCAAAATTACGGGTTATTTGGTATCGAGATGATTAACATCCCGATGGATGAAAATGGTCGGATATGGATTTAGTTGAAAAATATGTGAATAACGATGAGGCAGTAAAGGTATCTGGTGTGTGCCAAAGTACTCTAATCCGACTGGTATCACATACTCGGATGAGGTAGTAAAACGTTTTGCAAATCTTCATCCGAAAGCAGAAGATTTCCGTATCTTCTGGGATAATGCGTATTGTATTCATCACATTTACGATGAAATTCATGACAAAATTCCAAACATTTTTGGAGGAGTGTGAGAAAGCAGGAAATCCGGATATGGTTTACATGTTTGGTTCAACTTCAAAGGTAAGTTTTCCTGGCTCCGGTGTTTCTGCAATTGCGACATCACTAGCTAATGTGGAATTTATCCGTCAGCACATGACTGTGCAGATTATCGGACATGATAAGATTAACCAGCTTCGTCATGTAAGATTCTTTAAGGATATTGACGGTCTTAAAAATCATATGCAGAAGCATGCAGAAATTCTGCGTCCGAAGTTTGAGGCTGTTTTGCAGATTTTACAGGAAGAACTCAAGGGGCTTGAAATTGGTTCCTGGGTGAAACCGCGTGGTGGTTATTTCATTTCCTTTAATGCAATGCATGGTTGTGCAAAAAGCGATTGTTGATAAATGTAAGCAGCTTGGTGTAGTTCTTACGGGGAGCAGGCGCTACCTATCCGTATGGAAAAGACCCGGAAGATTCCAATATCCGAATCGCCCCTTCTTTCCCAACACCGGAAGAAATGGCAGAAGCAACAAAAATCTTTTGTTCTTTGTGTCAAATTAGCATCCGTTGAAAAACTGTTAAATGACTAGGAGGAACGAAAATGGAACGATATAAGGAAGAGTTTATAGAATTTATGGTAGAGAGACGATGTTTTTTGAAATTTGGTGACATTTACGCTGAAAAGCGGAAGAAAATCACCATTTTTCATGAACGCAGGTGCTTATGTAACCGGCTCTCAGTTAAAACGTTTAGGCGAATATTATGCAAAAAAGCGATTCATGACCAGTATGGAGATAATTTTGACGTTTTATTCGGACCTGCATACAAAGGAATTCCGCTTAGCGTAGCAACCACAATTGCTTTTTATGAATTGTATGGCAAAGAAATCCGTTACTGTTCAAACCGCAAAGAAATCAAAGATCATGGTGATACCGGAATTCTGCTTGGAAGCAAAATTAAGGATAAAGAGCGTGTGGTAATTATTGAGGATGTTACGACTTCAGGAAAATCCATCGAAGAAACTTTCCCGATTATTCAGGCACAGGGGAGATGTGGAGATTGTTGGACTTATGGTTTCCCTAAATCGTATGGAGCAAGGGAAAAACAAAAGGAAAAAGAGTGCGCTGGATGAAATTCGTGAAGTATATGGATTCAAAACGGCTGCTATCGTTTCAATGGAAGAGGTAGTTGAGCGTTTGTATAATAAAGAATGCCTTGGAAAAATTGTGATTGATGACAAAATGAAGGCATCCATCGACTCATACTATGAGAGAAGTACGGTGTTCAAAAAGTAAATGATTGGAAAACTTGTCGCATGACGCCGGGGATTTTGTGTTCCCCGGCGTTTTTCGCTGAAAAAACGTGTATTTGAACAAATTTTTGGTTTTTTTTTGGTACTAATTGATAATTTACAAGGAGAAAATAAGGTGCTAAGATAGGAAACACTCCACCTCCAATAACAAAAAGGAGGTACTAAAATGAAAATTGCTTTTTGGAGCAATGCCAGAGGACATTCCGGTGTTACAAGTAATTTGGCTTGTATCAGCGTATTATCAGCATTAAGTTGTCCGAATGAGCGGACAATTGTCTTTGAAAATCACAAAAATATTGTGAATCTGGGGAGCACTTATTATCATCCGCAGTCTGCCGGATGTGTAAGAGCCCATGTATTACCAGACCGCAAGCGGTCTGGAGAAGAAGTTCTTCAATTAGTGGAAAAAGGAGAAGAACTTTCCGAAGAAAAAAAAAATTTATATGGTTTGACTAAGGATTACTTGGGAAAACGTCTTTTTTATCTTCCTTCAGATCCGGTAAAGAGTTCTGATTATCTGGAGTATTATTTAGAACGGGAAGCAGTTCGGACGATGGAATGTTTAGAGCGGCTTAGCGATATGGTTATGGTCGATACGTCAGTACTTTAAGTTAACGAGCTCGCGTAAAATTTTACAACAGGCTGATTTGGTTGTTGTGAATTTGAATCAGAATCTTCCGTTGCTTTCTCATTTTTTCGAAATTATTCATCCATACAGGAAAAGGCATTTTATCTGATTGGAAATTATGATGGAAAGTCGGAGCTTACAAAGTCGGCGATTATGAAACAGTTTCATATACCCGGCGCAAAGATTGGCACGATTCCGCATGATACCGGTTTTTCCGATGCAATGTCAAGGGGACAGCTGATTCCTTTTTTGTTGAAAAATTATATGCAAGAAAATTCTCTTTCCCATGAGATGTTTATGCAGGCGGTGAAAGAGACAGTGTCTTTGCTGCAGGAACAGATTCGGAAGCATGGATGAAAGGAGGGTGGAGCATGAAGAAAATGAGAAAAAGAATTGCACTTTTTTTTTCGCTCTTTCGCTCTGTGTGAGTGTACGGCCGGTTTTAGCAAAAAGGATGGTATCTGATTTTTCGGAGTTTAAGCAGTTGTGTGAATCGGATACGAAGGAAACTATCGAGCTGACTTCGGATATAATCGTGGATGAACCTGTAGTGATACGAGGAGAGAAAAATAATTCATGGCAGAGGACATAATCTGGTTCGGAGTGCTTTGCATGGGAAAGTTTATGGTGGATGTCTGTTTTTAGTGCAGGGGAAAAAATGTGAATGGAGCCAGTTGACGGTTTCCGGCAGTGCAGGGGAAAATACAAAATCTAAGATATTTGGAAGGTTAATCGAAGTCAGACAGGGAACATTGGTGATTGGGAAAGGATGCTTTCTGCAGGATAATGTGAATGAAACGCTTGCGGTCAACGGAGGTGGAGCAGTTGAGATTGGCAGCGGAGGTGTTTGCATTATGAAAGCAGGGAGCGTGCGTAACAACAGAAATGTTTCCGGTGGAGCGGCCTTTTATGTAAAAAGGGCGGCCGATTACTGATACAGGGAGGTGTAATTACTGGTAACAAAACGATAGGAGTCGGTGCTGTGGAAGGGTTTGATGGAAGAGGTGGAGCGATTTACTCGGAAGGCAGTGTCTGGTTTAAAGGTGGAGTTATATCGGGAAATACGGCCAAAGGTTATCGAAAAGGTGATATTTGTTACGGAGGTGTCGGTGGAGCTGTTTATGTGGCAAAAGGCGGTTCGTTATTTGTTCAGGGCGGCACATTGACAAACAATCCGGATGAAAGGGAGGAGCAGATTTATGCTGATGGCAAGGTTACCGGCTGGGAAAATAAGAAATCAAAGAAAAAGGAGCCAAAACAAAATCAGTCAGAGATAACTAAGTCGAAGCAAAAACACAAATGAAAACCAACAAAAAACATAACCTTATGCCAGCTAAAACGGCAAAACCAAAGCCGGAAAAGACAGATACCATAAAAAAGAAAAACAACAAAAGACAGATTCGACAGAGCATAAAAAACAATAATGCCGGTTATGGATAAAAAAGAAGAAATACATGGGCGGGTTTTGTATGTCGAGCCGGATAATACAGATTTTGTTGAAGAAAAAGTGGCATTTTTCGGTAGATGCACTGAAGGTGGCACGACAGTTTATACACCGTCAGGAAAAGCCCTTTAGCAGAGAGGTAAATGATAGCTTTTTAAGACAGTTTGCAAAGGCGAAAAAAGGAGTGGTAAAAAATGAATGAATTTCAAAAAGATTATTTGCTGAAGCGTCAGGACTATGGTGTTTTATATCCTTACGTGATGGAAGAAACGGTCACAGATATTCATTGGAATGGCAGACAGTTATGGATTGATGACTTGGAAAAGGGGCGGTATATGGCACCGGAAGTTTTATCTGAGTCATTTGCAAATCGGTTTTCCATGCTATTATCGAATTTATCAAATAAGGCATTTAACAGGGATAATCCGGTTATGGAAGTGGAAACGGAAGAACTTCGTGTCTGTCTGGTGCATCCAAGTGTTGCGTATTCCGGGCTTTCGATTTCACTGAAAAAACACCTGCCGTGCGCCGGCTGAAAAAAAGAGGATATGACAGGAAATGGCTACTGTGATGCAAGAGTGATTGAATTTCTGATTCAATGTATGGCAGCGCATTGCAGTATTGCAATATGCGGATGTTCCGGTTCCGGAAAACAGAATTATTGAAATATCTGACGCAGTATATTCCTGCTGCGGAGCGAACTGTTACGATAGAGGATGTGTTAGAGATTCATTATCAGAAAATGAATCCTAATAAAGATTGTGTGGAGATGAGAGTGGCGGAAAACCTTTTTCTTATACGCAGGCAATCCAAATATGTATGAAACAATTGCCAAACTGGCTGATTTTGTCCGAAATCAAGTCCGAGGAGGTGAAATGTTTCTTAGAGTCAATTCGTACCGGAGCTTGTGGAATGACTACGATGCTTGCAGAGGATGTAAGAGTATTCCGGAGAGAATCTTAGCTATGGCAGGGGAAAAAAGAAGATAGCAGATGGATTGAAAAATGACACGTATCGTTACTTGATATTGGTATTTTAGTGAAAAAGTAAACGGATGAGACAGGACTTTTGCACCGCTTTATTGACCAGATTGGTGTGTTTGAACGGGAACCGGTAAGGGGAGGAGAAACTGCGAACCGGATGATTATGCTCGTGGAAGATGGAAAAGTTGTTAATTACCGTCTTCCCAAAAGTTTGTCGAGAAAATTTCAAATTGGGGAAATTGTTCCCGGAAATGATTGAGGCTTTCATGAAAGTGTGCGATGAATCTCTTTATCATGAGATTGCTGTGATTTATCGTTTCCTCCATTTGTATGAGCGAATGGAAACGATGGAAGGGGAAGCACTTGATTTTATAACACGTGATTTTGATGCGTGGAAAAGGGAGAAGAGAACAAAGAAGGCAGTCTGAGAAAAAAGATAAAAAAAAGAGTATTTGTTATCGGTGATACTGGCATTTATCCTTTGTTTGGTTTCTTTTCTTATGTTGCATTTTTGCTCTTTATGTTGACGGGAAAAGAAACGAATATACTTGGTTCTACTGCTGTTTTTTGTGGTATGGTTTTGTTGACTGTTACTTGTTTTTTATTATGGCTTTGGAAGAAAAAAGAGGAAAAAGGACAGTACCGTCTTAGCGCAGGAGATGAGACAGATGGCTTCTTACTGGATTATGACAGTTGCCTGTTCTTTGCAGACAAAAGGTGTTTATCAAATGATTTTGCTGTCGATTGAGGGAATGGATGGCTGGTTTCGTGAAAGAGTTGGAAACTTTATTGGAAAATATTCGGCAGGATCCTACTCTTATAAACCATATGATTCTTTTTGTGAGGAATTTGATGACATGGAGTTTCGCATCGCAATGAGAGTATTGGGAAGGGCAAATGTCGATGGCTGTGAGCAGGCAAAGCAGGAGATATTTTTTCTTATGGAACAGTTGTATAGTAAGTACGATGAGAAAGAGGAGAGTAGCAGTAAAAACATGCGTTGCGTCTGCGTGCATTTCGTCGGATTCCACTTTTTATTGCCGGTGTAAAAATCATGTGGGACAGTGTTTTTAGTATTTTCTCTTCTTGTTCAGCAGATGACGATTTGGAATGGAGGGTGAGATGAGCCGATTAGTGGATGAATTTATACTTATGTTATTGTTCACAGCGCTTTCTTTTCTTTTTGGTGTTCTATCTCCCTCAAAAATGTGAGATATGGAAGTGCCAGAACATATTACCGGGAGGCTGTATATCAATTGCAGAAAAGTGATTATTCGGAAGAAGCAAAAAACAATGTAATAAGGAGGCAAAAGACAGAGGCTATCAGGTACAGATAAAGAGTAAAACGACAGGGTATGTTCGTGTTATTCTGTGGTATGATGTCGTTTTTCCTTTTGATTACGAAAAAAATATGTGATTGATGGGTATGAATATGCAGGATAGGAGGTGATTTGTGTGAAGACAATTGTGATATCGATGATTGGAATTGGTTCAATTTTATTTGTTGTTATGATTCAACATACGGCGTCAAAACGAATGTGGTCATATGAAAGAGCGGAAACTTCTTTATCATCTGCTATGGAGCAGACAATGTCGGAGGTGATGGAGGAAAACCATTATGGAATTGAAAATCGCAATGAGATGCTAGCAGCCCTTTTACAGTCCCTGATTGCAAAATGGAACCATGAAATTGATTTGACGGTTCTGGTTCATAAAATGGATTATGATAAAAGACAGATGGATGTGGAGGTCTGCGGCAGAATGAATATGGATGAGGGAAAAGAAGAGACGGTGAGTGTGAGAAGAAAAATTGTTTTTGAAAAAGATTAAATGGCAAGAAGCCGAAAGAAACTATTCGGCTTCTTCCGGCTCCTCTGTTATTTTTGGTTTGAGTTCAAGTTTTACTGTATCAATTCGATTTCCGTCGACTTTAAGTACTGTGTACCTGGCAAATTCATCTTCGGCTGTTTCCCCTTCAGTTGGAAAATGCTCCAACAGGTTAATGACATGCCCCGGAATCGAGTCATAATCATCGGATTTAAGCTGTACGCCGAGTGCCTCGGCAATGTCATCTAATGGTGTAGAACCAAGCACTTTGTAGACGGAATCAGAAAGTACTTGAATGTCATCTTCTTCGTCTGTGTCGTACTCATCACGTAGTTCGCCAACGATTTCCTCAATGAGGTCTTCCATGGTAATCAGACCGGCGAGAGCACCATATTCGTCCAGAACAATGGTCATCGGAATGGAGTCCTTCCGCATTTCCATGAAAAGTTCGGAGACATTTTTGTATTCATAAGTGACATGAGCTTCCCGCATCAAAGATTTGATGTTCAGGTTTTCTTTGTCGCCTTGATAAAAAACGAAATCTTTCAAGTTGATAATACCAATGATGTGATCAATGGTTTCTTCGTATACCGGAAGTCTTGCGTATTTGTTTTCCGTAAATTCCGTCAGCAGTTCGTCATAGGAAATGTTTGCCTCCACCATGGCAATATCCATACGTGGAATCATAACATCTTTGGCAAGAGTATCACCAAAGTCTACGATATTGGTAATCATCTTACGCTCCTCGCTTTCGATGACACCTTCTTCGTGACTGACATCAACAAAGGTACGCAGCTCATCTTCTGTAATACTGCTTGATTTTTTTGAAGTGTCCACACGCAGTAAAAACATTAAAAAATCTTGCAAATTGGTTGACGATAAAAATAACAGGCGTCAATATGTGAGTGATAGCGGAAATTGAACTCGAATAGAAGAGTGCTAATTTCTCTGCATTTTTTTGTCGAAAGGTTTTTTTGGAGTGATTTCACCAAAAATCAAAATCAATACAGTCAGAATACCGGTTGCGATACCGGCAAAAAGACTAGTGCTGTTTTCCATACCAATCCGTTTGCATATTGAAAATGCATAGGATGTTGATATCGAAGAAGCAGAAAGATTTACAATGTTGTTACAAATCAGTACAGCACTCAACATTTTGGAAGGTTCTTCGATTAACTTCAAAACGCGTTTTGCTGCTTTATTATTTTCCTCTGCCAAGGAGCGCATGCGGATTTTATTTACCGTTGTTAATGCCGTCTCTGCAGAAGAGAAATATGCGGATAATATGAGTAAAATTATAATTATAAGTATATTTACCGCGTCACTGGGCCCAAGTCCTCATCTCCTTTTTGTATGCAGGGTCGTTATGGATTATTTTCCAACTATTGTATCTGGTTGGATGAATATTGTCAAGTTTTTGTCTTTTTTCAAGTCAGCGTCAAATCAGCTTAAAGCCTGACGTTTTCTGGCCATTTCATCACTGTCGAGATATTCGTCATATGTGGTTACCTTGTCAATCATACCATTTGGCGTAAATTCAATGATACGGTTGGCGATGGTCTGGATAAACTGATGATCCTGGGAAGTGAATAAAACAACACCGGGGAATTTAATCAGACCATTGTTTACGGAAGTGATGGATTCCATATCTAAGTGGTTTGTTGGCTCATCCATTAAAAGGACGTTAGAACCAAGCATCATCATTTTGGAAAGCATAACACGAACTTTCTCACCACCGGAAAGTACATTGACTTTCTTTAATCCATCGTCGCCCTTAAAGAGCATACGTCCTAAAAAGCCGCGGACATAAGTAGCATCTTTTTCCGGAGAAAATGGCATTAGCCAGTCTACGATGGTATCGTTACTGTCAAAGTATGCTGTGTTATCTTTCGGGAAATATGAGTTGGAAGTTGTAATTCCCCATTTATAATCGCCTTCGTCCGGTTCCATTTCACCGGCAAGAATCTGGAAATAAGGTTGTTGCCGCAATACCGTAAGAACCAACAAAAGCAATTTTATCATCGTGGCCAACGGTAAAGGAAACATTGTCAAGCACTTTTTCGCCATCAATCGTCTTTGAAAGATTGGTAACGGTAAGGACTTCATTTCCGATTTCGCGGTCCGGTTTAAAATCAACATACGGGTATTTACGGCTGGAAGGACGGAGCGTATCAAGCTCGATTTTTTCCAATGCACTTTTTCTGGAAGTAGCCTGCTTGGTTTGGAAGCATTGGCACTGAATCGCTGGATAAATTCCTGCAGTTCTTTGATTTTTTCTTCCTTTTTCTTATTGGCTTCTTTCATCTGCTTGATCATCAACTGGCTTGATTCATACCAGAAATCGTAGTTGCCGGCATAAATCTGCATTTTCCCGTAATCTAAGTCAACGGTATGAGTACATACTTTGTTGAGGAAATAACGGTCATGGGATACTACAATAATTGTATTCTCAAAATCAATGAGAAATTCCTTCTAACCAGCGGATGGAGTCCAAATCCAAATGGTTTGTCGGCTCATCGAGCAGCAGGATATCCGGGTTGCCAAATAAGGCACGTGCTAACAAGACTTTAACCTTGTCCGTGTCCGGCAGTTCGCTCATCTGTTTGTAGTGAACTTCCGTGGCAATACCAAGTCCGTTTAACAAGGTGGCAGCGTCAGCTTCTGCTTCCCATCCATTCATGGTGGCAAACTCGGCCTCGAGTTCACTTGCACGCATACCATCTTCTTCGGAGAAGTCTTCCTTGGCATAGATGGCATCTTTTTCCTTCATGATGTCATACAGTTTTTGATTTCCTGCAATTACGGTGTCCAAAACAATTTGGTCGTCATATTTAAAATGGTCCTGCTCCAATACGGAAAGACGCTCGCCGGGCCTAAACTGATTTCACCGGTTGTTGGCTCTAATTCGCCGGAAAGAATTTTCAAAAAAGTAGACTTTCCTGCACCGTTGGCACCGATGATACCGTAGCAAAGTTTCCTTCGGTGAATTTAATATTTACTTCCTCGAAAAGCGCTTTTTTCCGAAACGTAATGAGATGTTACTTGCTTGAATCATAATTTCCTCCATGTTTGTTTCATACTAAAGTTTTTGCCATAAGGCATAACATATCTATTCTATTTTACTAGAAATTTGCTAAATTGCAAGGATTTCTTTACAGTAGCGGAGGAATATGGTACATTTTATCATGCAGAAAAAAGCTGCCGGGTGTGCAGCTGGTTAAGAAAGGGAGATGTTATGCCAACGAAAAAGCAAAAACAGGCTGTAATCCGACAGCTTTTAATTCCAATAATTTTTGATTATTGCGGCACTTTTGTACCAGCCGGTAAAAAGGGCTTTTTGTCTCAAAGGAAAAGCCTGTTGAGACAAAAGCGGATGGTGGCAGCCTTACGGTTTCTTATATCGATGTGGGACAGGGGGATGCTACGCTTATTCAAAAAGGAAACTTTAGTATGTTAATTGATGCTGGGAAAATGAAAAAAGGGCAGATGGTTGTTTCTTATCTTAAGAAAAAGGGTATCAAAAAGTTAAATATATTAGTAGGAACTCATCCGGACAGTGACCATGTCGGAGGCCTTTGATGATGTCATTAACAATGTTCAAGTAGACACGGTGTATCTGCCTGAGGCAAAAAACAGACGAAAACGTACCGGGATGTGGAAAGTGCATTAAAGAGTGTGAATAAGACGGCACAGATGCCGGAAATCGGAAAGGAATACCGGTTTGAAAAAAATGTGGTAATCCGTTTTTTGGGACCGCTCAAAAATTATAAGGAAGCAAATAATAATTCTTTGGTGGTGCAGCTTGCCTATGGGAAAAACCGCTTTTTATTTATGGGCGATGCGAAGAAAAAGCAGAAGAGGATATGATAAAAAGAGAATTACGATCTCGAATGTGATGTGCTAAAAGTTGGGCATCATGGAAGTTATACGGCAACGGGGATAATTTTTCTTACAAAAGCGGATCCGGCGTATGCTGTTATCAGCGCGGGAAAAGACAATTCTTATGGACATCCTCATGCAGCTACTCTTTGCTAAGCTTGAGGATGATGATGTGCAGATATACCGCACGGATACGATGGGAACGATTGAGGCAGTTTCAGACGGGAATCAGATTCATATGGAAACGGAGAAGGGGAAAACAAACGAATAGTTGATAGTTGCATTTTCAAGGGAATCCCATTATAATAAGTAAGATACCACATAAGAAGGAGGAGCCATATGGAGGAAGAAAAGACAGTCGGATTGGTTGAAACGTTTGATACCGGTGAATTGTCAACGGAATTGATTCCGCCGAATTTTACAGATCCGGATGATTTGTTTGAAATCTTGAAAAAACGGTCAGCAGTTACCATCCTTCCAATGATTTGGAGATGATTAACAAAGCTTATGAACTGGCGAAGGATGCCCATAAAGACCAGAAGAGAAAATCCGGCGAACCATACTTGATTCACCCGGTATGTGTGGCGATAATTCTTGCACAGCTTGAGATGGATAAGGAGACCATCGTGGGGGGCTGCTTCACGATGTTGTTGAAGATACAAAATATACGACAGAAGATTTGACAGAGATGTTCAGCGCAGAAATTGCGGCATTGGTGGATGGTGTTACGAAATTGACACAGTTGAATTATTCTTCTGATAAATTAGAGTTACAGGCAGAAAATCTGCGCAAGATGTTTTTAGCTATGGCAAAGGATATCCGTGTTATCATTATCAAACTGGCAGACCGTCTCCACAATATGCGGACAATGCAGTTTATGAAGCCGGAGAAACAGAAAGAAAAATCAAAAGAAACGATGGAGATTTATGCGCCGATTGCGGATCGGCTTGGTATATCAAAGTAAAGGTTGAATTAGATGATTTGTCTTTACAGTATTTAGAGCCGGAAAGCTTATCAGGATTTGAGCGAACAGTTTAATGCCATCAAAGAATATAAGGAAAATTTCGTAAAATTAAATTATGGAAGAAGTGGATAAGCGGCTGATTGAAAATAATATTAAAGGCAACCATTGATGGTAGCGTAAAACATTGTTTAGTATTTACCGCAAGATGGCAAAACAAAGCATAAGACATTGAACCAGATTTACGATTTATTTGCAATTCGTATTATTGTGGACAATGATCAGGAGTGCTACACGGCGCTTGGTATTATTCATGAGATGTATAAACCGATTCCGGGACGTTTTAAGGACTACATTGCGATGCCGAAAACCGAATCATTACCAGTCTCTGCATACGACGCTGATTGGTCCGACCGGTCAGCCGTTTGAAATTCAGATTCGTACGTATGAAAATGCATCGAACGGCAGAATATGGTATTGCGGCTCACTGGCGTTACAAAGAGAGCGGTGGAAGCAACAGCTCCAAAAATCAGAGAGAAGAAGAGAAGATGGCATGGCTGCGTAGAATTTTGGAATGGCAGCATGACATGGATGATAATAAGGAATTTTTGAGTTCCATTAAAAGTGATTTGGGATTTGTATTCCGACCGAATTTACTGCTTTACACCAAATGGAGATGTAAAAAATCTTTCCTGCCGGCTCCACACCGATTGATTTTGCCTATGCTGTCCACACAGCAGTGGGAAATAAAATGGTGGGTGCCAGAGTAAAATGGCAGTATCGTGAAACTGGATGATGAGATTCAAAATGGTGACCGCATTGACATTATTACCAGTCAAAACAGCCGTGGTCCAAGCCGTGACTGGCTAAATCTTGTCAAGAGCAGTCAGGCAAAGAATAAAATTAACCAGTGGTTCCGTAACGAATTTAAGGAAGATAATATTATTAAAGGAAAAAGAACTTTTTGCATACTTACTGCAAAAACAAAGGCATTGACCTTTCGGTTCTTTTGCGAAATGAATATACAGCAGCCTGCATCCGCAAATATGGATTTCGTGACTGGGAGTCTGTGTGTGCCGCAATTGGGCATGGTGGATTAAAAGAAGGACAGGTTGTTAATAAGTTACAGGACGAGAGTATAACAAGAAAAAACAAACGCATTGTTTCGGATGCTCAGGTGCATGAAGTAATTGAGAATGCAAAAGAGGCAAAGCAGGTGGCAGAACACACATCCAAAGAACACTTAAAGAGCAAAAGCGGCATTATTGTGGAAGGTTTGATGATTTGGCAGTTCGTTTTCGAAATGCTGCAGCCCGGTTCCGGGAGATGAAATTGTTGGATTTGTTACAAGAGGCCGCGGTGTGTCAATTCACCGTACCGATTGTGTGAATATGATTCATCTGCCGGTATCGGAGAAAAATCGCCTGATTGAAGCCGAATGGAGTCCGAGGCAAAAAGACAGCGGTGAAGTTTATCCGGTTGAAATCGTCATTTACTGTTATAACAGAAGTGGTGTATTGTTTGACATTTCCCGTATTTTTACGGAAAATAATATTGATGTGAAATCCATGAATGTCCGCACAACCAAGCAGGAGCGCGCAACGATTACCGTTGATTTGAAACACATGGTGTGGAACAGTTAGACCGGTTAATCAGTAAATTAAAAAATCCGTAGAAAGTGTAAACGACATTGAGCGAAGCACGAACGGTTAAAAAGGGAGAAATATTATGGAAATCATTATGTTGACAGTAGGTCAGGTATGTACTAATTGTTATATCATTCATCAGGAAGGTACCAATTCTTTGTGTTGTGATTGACCCTGGTGACGAAGCAAAAAAATAGCAGACCAGATTCGCAAAAACAAGGCTGGGACTGTGAGGGGATTTATTAACACACGGACACTTTGACCACATTACCGGCGTGAGTGACCTTGCCTCTTATGTTGGTGGAAAAGTGTATGCTTACAGAGAGAGAACTTGATGTTTTGAAAGACCCGCATCTGAATGCCAGTGCGATGGCAGGCTATGAGGTGGCAATTGAGCCTGAGATGTTACTGCGTGACGGTGAAACTTGAGATTGCCGGATTTGTATTCCGTGTCATTTATACGCCGGGGCATACGAAAAAGGCGGATTGCTGTTATTATGAAGAAAAAGGAGAAGGCTTTATTTAGTGGAGATACCATTTTCATGGAATCGATTGGCAGAACGGATTTGCCGACCGGAAATACGGCACAGTTGTTAGATTCCGTGCGGAATAAAGTGCTTGTGCTGCCGGATGATGTTAAAATTTATCCGGGACATGGGACCGGAAACAACGGTTGCCTATGAGGCGGCAAACAATCCATATGCATAGGGGATTTATGTATGATTACTTTTTTGAAATGAAGAAAAAATGACAAAAAAGCCATTGGAATTTGCTTATGATATGAGAGCACTTTCCCAAAGTTTTTTTCCGGAACACCCTTTGTGAAATTAAAGAGAGAAGACTGGAAAGAGCAAGAGGATATCCTTGTCATGTTATTTTGGAGATGAGCTTTTTCTTTCATTTGGATTTGCTGGCAGGCTATGATAAAAACAGTGTAAAAGCTGCGGTGTACAGACAGTTTTCAGAGAAAGCAAATAAGACACTGCCATGGGGGATTCTTACCGGGATTCGTCCTGCGAAAATTCCACTTCGCATGCTTTTTGAAGGAAAACCAAAGAAGAAGTCCGTGAGTGCTTAAAAAGAAGAATATCTGGTGAGCAAAGCAAAGATTTCTCTTGTGATGGATGTTGCAGAGAAAGAATATGAGATGGTAAAAAGATTTGGATGAAAAAAACGGATACAGTGTCTACATTGGAATTCCGTTCTGCCCTTCCATCTGTCAGTACTGTTCCTTTTCTTCTTATGATTACAAGAGTTATGCCACGAAGGTGGATGCCTATTTAAAGGCACTGGAAAAAGAGATGGCTGCTTTTTAGTCTGCAGGCCTAGGAGAGAGACCGCTGCATACCATTTATGTAGGGGGCGGAACGCCGACATCTCTGAATGAGCAGCAGTTACAGAAACTGATGGATATGATACAAAAAGCATCTGGATGTAAAAAGGCACTTGAGTTTACAGTGGAAGCCGGGAGACCGGACAGTATTACGATGGAAAAACTTGAAATTTTAAAACGTGCCGGTGTGACGCGTATTTCCATTAATCCACAGACAATGAAGCAGCATACATTAGAATTGCTCGGCAGAAATCACACAGTAGAACGATGTGAATGAAACATTTGGATGGCACGTAAGGCTGGTTTTTGATAACATTAATATGGATGTGATTGTCGGGCTGCCGGAAGAAGATAAAGTAGATTTTTTGCAATACGATGTATAAAATCCATGAACTTGACCTGGACAGTGTCACCGTGCATACGCTTGTGATTAAGGGGCGTCCAGAATGAGACGTGAACAGATGGAAGTGGTGGAAATCTGCCCTGGGAAGATACACTGATTCCAATTATTCAGAAGGCAAGCGAGGATATCTTAAGGAGATATGGGTATCTGCCTTATTATATGTACCAAAATCAGAAAAAACAAGGCGGGTACCACAAGAAATACAAATCAGGAAAATGTTGCCTATGCAAAACCAGGTAAGTGTTTATATAATACGTTAATCATGGAAGAATGGGAAACGATTGCGGCACTTTGGCAGCGCGGCTCCACAAAGTATGTCATTCATGAAAGAAAACCGTATGGAGCGCATTGAAAACGTAAAAATGTGGATGATTATATTCACCGCATTGATAAAGAGATGATAGAAAGGAAAAAAAGAAATTATGGCATTAAAGAAAAAACCAACAACCGGAATGAAAAGACATTCTGCCAAGAGATGGAGATTCAGATTATGTAATCGGACAGATTAAAGGGAACATATCGTACCTTTGGGTTTCAGTCGATTGAAACCTTATTGTGGAACATATTGAAAATTTGAATAATAAACAGGGCGGCGAAATGAAAAACTTATTTTCAAAATTTTTGAAACAATGGTCAGAAACTGAATTTGGAGACAGCAAAAAACCGAAAGTGATTTGGTTGATGGTGGTCTGCGCTATGACCTTACAGTGCCGTTATCCAGATATTATGCGAATAATGCAAATGAACTACCAGTTCCGTTTAAAAGCACTTCAGATGGGAAATGTATGGCGTGCTGACAGATCCGCAGCGTGGACGTTACCGCCAGTTTATGCAGTGTGATATTGATATTTTGGGCGAGCCGTCAAATTTAGCGGAAATTGAATTGATCTCGCAACGACGACGCTGCTTGGTAAACTGGATTTTGAAAACTTTACCATCCGTATCAACGACAGAAGAATTCTGAAGGCCATGGCTGCTTACAGTGGATTTTGAAGAAAGAATCTTATGACACCGTATTCATCATCCTCGATAAGATGGACAAAATCGGTCTGGAAGGAGTTGCGGGAAGAACTGGAAAAAGAAGGATTTGACAAAGATCTTGCGTTGATAAATATCTTTTTATGTTCGAAGAAATCACCAATATGTACAGGGTGTACGTTATGTAAAAGAAAACTGGAAGGTGTGCTGGAAGACAGAATATGCAGACGGTCTGGAACTGATCATGAACAGTGTGGACGCTGTTAAAACAGCAAATTTTAAAATTGTTTTTGACCCGACACTTGTACGTGGAATGAGTTATTATACAGGAACTATTTTTGAGATTGCGATGGATGAGTTCGGCGGATCTGTCGGTGGCGGCGGACGCTACGATGAAATGATTGGAAAGTTCACCGGAAATAACACATGTGCATGTGGATTTTCCATTGGATTTGAGCGTATTGTTATGCTTTTGAGGAGCGTGATTACAAAGTGCCGTCGGCAGCTCAGAAAAAGCCTATTTGATTGATAAAAAAGATCTGCGGATGTAATCGCAAAGTAATCGAAACAGGCAAAAAGCCGAAAGAAAAAATGATCTTGTTGCTATTAATATTATGAAAAAGAACAAAAAATTCCAAAAAGGAACAGCTCATGGCAGATGGCTATGAAGAGATTGAAATGATTTACGCAGATTAATTAGAAAACAAACCGATACAATCGGGTTATCTATGGAGGTTATTATGGCAGAGTCAATGACAGGATTAAAGCGCACATGCCGATGCGCGGAATTAACAACAGAAAATATTTCTCAAACCGTAACCGTGATGGGATGGGTTCAGAAAAATCGTAATAAAGGCGGACTGGTCTTCGTAGATGTAAGAGACCGTTCCGGTATTATCCAGCTTATTTTCGAAAAAAGCAATGTTGGAAAAAGAAGGGTTTGAAAAAAGCAGCAAAAATTAAGAAGTGAGTTTGTTGTGGCTGTTACAGGAACTGTTACAAAGCGTTCCGGTGCGATCAACGAGAATTTGAAAACCGGTGAGATTGAAGTGGTTGCCACCGACATCCGGATTCTTTCGGAATCGGAAACACCACCATTCCCAATTGAGGAGAATTCAAAAACAAAAAGACGAACTTCGTTTGAAATATCGTTATCTTGATTTGCGTCGCCCGGATTTGCAGCGTAATCTGATTTTGCGCAGTAAAGTCGCTATGGTTGCACGCCAGTTTTTGGCAGATGAAGGATTTTTGGAGATTGAAACACCAATTTTGATTAAAGAGTACACCAGAGGGAGCAAGAGATTATCTTGTACCAAGCCGTGTGCATCCGGGCAGTTTTTATGCGCTGCCACAGAGTCCGCAGGTGTTAAAAACAGCTCCTTATGTGTTCCGGTTATGACCGTTATTTCCAGATTGCAAAATGTTTCCGCGATGAGGATTTAAGAGCAGACCGTCAGCCTGAATTTACCCAGATTGATATGGAATTATCTTTTGTTGATGTGGACGATGTTCTGGATGTCAATGAGAGATTATTACAGAAAATACAGTTTGCTTTGATTGATGTGGATGTTCCGCTCCCAATTCCGCGTATAACCTGGCAGGAAGCAATGGATCGTTTTGGTTCTGACAAACCGGATACTCGTTTTGGCATGGAATTACAGGATGTAACAGAAGTTGTGAAAAACTGTGGTTTTGGCGTATTTACCGGTGCCATTGAAAATGGCGGTTCCGTGCGTGGTATTAATGCGAAGGGACAGGGCGCTATGCCACGTAAGAAGATTGATAAATTAGTTGACTTTTGCAAAAGATTTTGGTGCCAAAGGACTTGCTTATCTGTGTATCAATGAGGATGGCAGTTATAAATCTTCTTTTGCAAAATTTATGACAGAAGAGGAATTGAAAAACTTAGTAGAAGCAATGGCTGGTGAGCCGGGCGATTTGCTGTTGTTTGCAGCGGATAAAAAATAAAGTTGTCTGGGATGTGCTTGGAAACCTTCGTCTGGAGCTTGCGAAAAACAGATGGATTTGCTTGACAAAAATGAATTTAAGTTCCTCTGGGTAACGGAGTTTCCGCTTCTTGAGTTCAATGAGGAACTGGTTTTCCAGGCAATGCACCATCCATTTACAATGCCGATGGAAGAAGATATTCCATATCTGGAAAGTGGTCCGGGACGTGTTCGTGCACAGGCTTATGATATTGTATTGAATGGTACGGAAATCGGTGGAGGTTCCATCCGAATCCACCAGAACGATGTGCAGGAGAAGATGTTTGAAGCATTAAACTTCTCCAAAAGAAGATGCGTATGAGCAGTTTGGATTTTTGTTAGATGCCTTCAAATACGGCGTTCCGCCTCACGCCGGACTTTGGCTTGGACTGGATCGTCTCGTTATGCTGATGGCAAAAGAGGACAGCATCCGCGACGTCATCGCATTCCCGAAAGTAAAAGATGCTTCCTGTCTGATGACAAATGCACCAAGTCCGGTGGATGCAAAGCAGTTAGATGAATTAGGTATTATGGTTGAAGAAAAAAGGAGGAACAGGCAGAATGAGTGTAGCACAAAAAAGTTTTGGAACAACCAAGAATGGAGAAGAGGTAACTCTTTACACCATCACAAACAAGAATAACGTATCGGTAAGCGTCATTGATTATGGTGCCAACTTAGTGTCTTTGATGGTACCGGATAAAAACGGCAATGTGGAAGATATTGTTCTTGGATTTGATAACGTTGCCGGTTATGAAGTGAATGGATGCTTTTTCGGTGCGTTCATCGGACGTGTCATGGAAACCGCATCGGCGATGCCAAATTTGAGTTAGACGGTGTAACGTATGAACTTGAGAAAAAATGATGGAAAGAATAATCTGCATGGCGGCACACCGGCTATCATCAGGTTATGTACCAGGCAGCAGTTGGTGACAACAGTGTCACATTTACCCGTGTAAGTCCGGATGGAGAGCAGGGATATCCGGGAAACCTTGATGTGAGTCTGACCTATACGTTGACAGATGACAATGAATTAAAATTGCATTATGTGACAAAATCAGACAAAAACACACTTTGCAATTTGACAAATCATAGTTACTTTTAACTTAAAAGGACACAAGGGCGGACAAATTACGGACCACATTGTGACGATAAAAGCAAACGGCTTTACGTCGACAAGTGACGATTTGATTCCGGACGGAACAATTGTAGATGTGACCGACACACCAATGGAGTTCAGAAAGCCAAGATGTGGGTGACGATATTGATTCCGATTATCCACCGATTGTTTTGGCAGGTGGTTATGACCACAACTATGTTTTGGATAAGCCGGAAGGAACTTTTTGCAAAAGTAGCAGAAGTGACAGAAAAGGAAAGTGGCAGAACAATGGAAGTGTATACAGACCTTCCGGGCATGCAGCTTTATTCCGGAAACTTTATTGAGAATGAGAAAGGAAAAGATGGACAAACTTATACAAAAAGAGAACCGGTATCTGCTTTGAAACGCAGTTTTTCCCGAACTCCATCAATGTTAAGTCCTTACACCATGCGTGATTAAAGCAGGCGAAACCTTTGAATCCGAAACAATGTATAAATTTTCCCTTTTTAGTTAGGGAATAGTTTTATGACCGACAAATGCTAAGCTTTCTAATCTGATAAGTGATGGTGTTTGTCGGTTTTGCATAACAAAAAGGAAGATGGCGGGGAACCATCTTCCTTTTCTGCATTAAAAAGAGGAGAAAGTTTGGTTTAAAAACACCAAAAACAATTTATGAAAAAAAGAATTTGTAAGCAAATTCCATGTTACAATCGTTAGTATAGGGGTTAGATGTTAGGATAGTTTTTGCGAAAAATGTAAACGTTTTTGTTAACATGGGAAATTTACGGTAATTCTTTTTTGGGAATAACGAAACAAGATATGGTTGAATACTATAGGATAAAAAGGCAGCTTTGATTTTTACTAAAAGGAGAGTGAATGGTGAAAAGTGTATTGGGAAAGATAAAGAAATTTGGAAAAAAAAAGAACGGTATGCGTGCTATGCCGGAATAAATTAAAGAAAAACAAAATATGGATGTGTTTTTGCGATATTTATGAAAATTGAGGTCATTCGTCGGAAGAAGAACTGGATTTGGCGTTAAAAGGACTTTTTTGGACACCGTGCAGCAGTCAATTGGAATCAGCCGCAACTTTATCTATATTGTGACTGGTTTTGCAGTTACAGTGCTTACGCTTGTTTTTTACAGCTTCCTGCGGTGGTGTTTGCCATAACAGCAGTGACCGCCGGACTTATTTTTTTGTATAAGACGTTGTGAATTTGTGTGAAAAAAACCGGTACTGTGACCGTGACATCCGCATTGTTTTTGATTTATAAGATTGCTCTCTTTCATCTTTTGGAAGAATCTTGTTTACAAGAGGAGCAACATGAGCTATAATAGCGGTATGTCAATAAATCCGGGGAGCTTGCAGACAGGCTGAGAGGAAGGTGACACCTTCGACCCGAAACCTGATGTGGGTAATGCCAACGGAGGAAGAATTATGGAGGACCACATTTGTGGTCTTTTTTTTGAATGGAGGATAAGAATGAGTAATTATACGACACAGATGGATGCAGCGAGAAAAAGGAATTATCACACCGGAGATGGAGCGGGTCAGCGCTTATGAAAATTTCGATGTGGAAGAACTCCGCGAGTTAGTTGCGAAAGGACAGGTTGCGATTCCTGCCAATAAAAATCACAAATGCTTAAAAGCTTATGGAATCGGTTCCCGTTTGAAAACAAAAAAATCAATGTTAATCTTGGAACGAGTAAGGATTGTCTTGATTTGGATGTAGAAATGAAGAAAGTACAGGCGGCTGTCGATATGGGTGCTGAGGCAATTATGGACTTGAGTTCCTGTGGCGATACACAGAAATTCCGCCGCAAGCTGACGAGTGAATGTCCGGCGACGATCGGTACTGTACCAATTTATGATGCTGTTGTTTATTATCACAAAGCATTAAAAAGACATTACTTCCGATGAGTGGATGGAAGTCGTAAAAATGCACGCCAAAGACGGTGTTGATTTTATGACCATTCACTGTGGAATTAACCGTGCCACAGCAGACCGTTTTAAAACAGAATCTGCGTCACACCAATATTGTATCCCGCGGCGGTTCCATTATTTTTTGCCTGGATGGAATTAACAGGAAATGAAAAATCCATTTATGAGAGATACGACGAACTTCTTGGATATCTGTGAAAGAGTATGATGTGACCATCAGTCTGGGAGATGCCTGTCGTCCGGGAAGTATTGAAGATGCCGGAGACATTTCGCAGATTTCCGAATTGGTTGCACTTGGTGAACTGACACAGCGTGCATGGAATCACAATGTACAGGTTATGGTTGAGGGACCGGGTCATATGCCGCTGAATCAGATTCGTGCAAACATGGAAATTCAGCAGACGGTATGTAAGGGAGCGCCATTTTATGTATTAGGACCATTGGTAACGGATGTAGCGCCGGGCTATGACCATATTACTTCTGCAATCGGTGGGGCAATCGCAGCAACTTATGGCGCATCCTTCCTGTGCTATGTAACACCGGCAGAAAGCACTTGCGTCTCCCTACACTTGAAGATGTTAAAGAAGGAATTATTGCTTCCCGCATTGCAGCCCATGCTGCGGATGTGGCAAAAAGGATTGCCGGGTGCAAAAGACTGGGATTTTGAAATGAGCGAAGCACGTCGCAATCTTGATTGGGAAAAGCAGTTTGAACTTGCCATTGACCCGGAAAAAGCACGCCGTTACCGTGCAGAAAGCAAACCGGAAAAAGAAGATACATGTACGATGTGCGGAAAAAATGTGTGCCGTAAGAAATATTAATAAAATTCTTCGAGGTGAAGACGTCGATATCATGGACTAAACGAATTACTATCTTGCTAAAAACACCCTCCATTAGGTGTATAATAATACTGCATTAATGTGCGGATATTATACCCATGGAGGGTTTTTATGAAGAAAAGGATTTTGGATTTTTTAATTAAGATTGGAAAAGAAGTGTAAACCACTTACCTACCCGGTAATGATTGTAGTCATTGCCTTTTTGACAATTTATCATGCGATAAGAAATCTATTTACAAAGGAGAATAAATGGAAGGCTCTTGTGACCGGTGCCATCTGTCTGGTTGCCGTTTTAGGAGCTGTTCTTGTCCTGCCATCACTGGCGGATGAGATGACGGGTGAGAGCCAGACCGAGACTGTGTCAGAGGCGGAACTTGAGCCGACGATGACACCGGATGTGACGGTGGAGCCGGTTGTGACTGAAGAAACCGGAAGAAAAGCAGGACAGTCAGGAGACAGAATCGGCAGAAGAAACGACAACACCGGAAGAAGAGAAAAAAGACGAGGAAAAGGCGACGGATGAGCCACAGGCAACTGAGGAACCGCAATATCAGTCAGCAGCCAAACAGGATGAATCCGATAATCTGCCAAAAAAAGAGGAAAAGAAGGCAATTAAGAAAAAAGAGGGAAGCGGCACCGGTTCAGTTAGAAAAAACCGACCTGCCAGGTGGTAGAGCAGCCGGTAGGCCGTATACATATCCGATGGATTCAACCATCAAAGTAAAAGTTGAAGTAACACCGCCGGCAGGAGCCGGTTATGAGTGCCAGTGGTATGTAAAGCAAAACGGCAAACGGTACCGGTGAGGCGCTGGTTGGAAATGGAGCAAAGACAACAACGTATTCCATTCCGAAAGATACCGGAGCCGGTGATTATTATTTCTACTGTATGGTGAAAAGTGTTGACAATAACCAGTATGATTTAGATTCTGAAGAAGTACGCAGCGATGATGTAGTTGTGACAATTCAGAAGGGTGAGCCGCAGCTTTCTGATTTTGATATCAGTACGATTAAAGAGGAATACTATTATACCGGAGAAATCATTAATCCAACTATTGTGTCTTCGAAAGAGGGAATGGGAAATGCCTATATTGTTGTGAAAGATGGCATGACAGAAAACCGTCCGAAAGCAGACAGTGATGATCCTTATGCGATTTATCTGCATGTCAGCAAGGGTAGTAACTATAAGGCAAAAACAATTGATTTGAATAAAACAATTACCATTAAGCGTTATCCGACACCAACGAAACCGTACACAGTCAGTGGTACAAAAGGAAAACTTGTTGATGGAAAACAGTGGTATACTTCAGATGTAAAGATTGTACCGATGAGCGGCTATTTGATTTCAACGGATGAGAGCGATTTTAAAGATTCCATCATTTGTTCATCCGATGGTACGAATCAGGGACCACTTAACGTTTATTTAAAAAAAAATAAAAATAATAAAGGAATCACCGGTGCAATAACGGTGGCAGAAAAACGGGATGGACAGATTAATATTGATAAGACCAAACCGACAGCAACGATAACTTATGAAGGAAAACAGTATTCGGATGCCGATCATGAACTTAGCGAGGATTGCTTTAATCATGAAGTTGTATTTTCTCTGAGTGCAGAGGATGAGACGAGTAAAGTGGACAGCCGTGCTTATGTGCTGGCAACAAAGGCGATGACGGCAAGCCAGTTAAAGTCAGCTTCCTGGGTTACTCTTGCAGAAGGGGACACGGTTACGTTCAGCCAGGAGGGAAAAACGTATTTTCTATGCCCGTGTAATCGACAAGGCAGGAAATACAACTTATTCCGCATCTAATCAGATTACTGTGGATAAGACCTTGCCGGAAATTTTATGTGGAAGTAAAAAATTAGGGGATACGAAAAGTTATATTGCAGATCGCAAAAAATTACGGTTACGGATGACTATCTTTCAAAGGTTACTGTGAAAAACGGTTCCAATACGGTTCTTACAAAAAACAGAAGATGATATCACAAAGGGAAGTGTATCGTTTGTCATTGAGAGAACTACGGAAACGAATGATGGTATTGTTTACGCGATTGCGGCAGAGGATAAGTCCGGTAATCAGAAAGTTACGACATTGACACTGAAAAATCCGGTACTTGATGTCGATGCGAAAAACCTCGATTTTGGAGTGGCAGCTCGGCACTGACTTATGGTTATGAAGAGGTGGAAGCACAGGCGGTAAGCTTGATAAATAAAAGCAAACAATCAGCCGGTGGCAGCAGATTCCATTACATTGGAAGGTGCAAATGGAGAAGCAGAGTATTTTGAAGTTGCAGATGGAACAAAAAATACGTCCAAAACAGGGACTTCATGCAGGAACTTATACCGAAGTGGTTCGGATTGCTTATAATGGAGATGCTGAGTCCGAGGTGACCTGCAAATGCAGCGTAACAATTAAAAAGCCAACATGGTTAGTGCGTTACACCGGTCAGAAAGATGTCGGTTATCATACGCTGCCGGATTTGAAAGGAACAATTGAGTACACAGCGACGGATTTTAAAAAATGGAGACACAAAGGATGTATTTGTAAAAGATGCAGATTTTTGTGGCACCGAAATTATATTATATGGATGAAAATCAGAATAGTCAGGAATTTACATCGGATAAACGTGCAATGGAAACGATGCAGCTGATTCCGGATGGCGGTTCTTCACACGACTATGAATTTTCATATGCAGCCGGTGAACTGGAAGTGAAACATCATGTACTTCGTGACGGCAATGTGATTGAGGGTAAAAAGGTAAAAAGGCTACGATTGGTATGTATCAGATTATGTAGCCATCCGCCCGGCGGCGAATTATCAAATTAGTGATTCGGAAGCAGCAGATTCTTTTCGCTTCCCAGACACAGTCGATTTCCGTGGCTGGTAGACAAACGGTGTAGAGAAAAGTTTTTATGTTATGAATACACAGACGGGTGAAATTTCTGCGCAGATGAAAGAGACGATAAAAATAGATAATACGGCTCCGTATTTTTAGAAATGGAGAAGGTATTACCGTATCCTCCAATCTGTGGGCTGAGTTTTGTAATTCCGTAAGTTTTGGACTGTTTTTTAATCAGACCAAAGCGGTATCCATCAGTGCAACGGATGAAGAGAGCGGACTGGAACCAATTCAGTATTGTATATCGGAAAAAAGCCGTGGAAGGAACAGCAGAGAGTTTAGATACCAAATTAAACTGGGTAACGTATGAGGATGGATTTTCGATTTCACCGGAGGAATATGAGAGTGCGGTTATTTATGCAAAAAAACAACAAATCATGCCGGTTTGTCAACTTATATATCTTCCAATGGTTTGGTGTTTGATAACAAGCAGCCGGAAATCAATAAGGTTGAAAATGGAAAAGAACAGGGTATCGTGGATGAAAAAAGAATATATCACGGAAGTTTTGTCCTTAAAAAGTTTCAGACGGTAATTTAAATGAGACAACACTCTATGAGGGAACCGATGTTACGGCATCCGGAAGTGCCCTTTTCGATTGTTGAAGAGTCGGAAGGGTTAAAGACGGCGGAGAAGAAGATTGCCTGCCCACAGAAAGGCTCTAAGACTTATACCGTGGTAGCGAGAGATTCAGCCGGTAATAATGCGGAGCGTGAGTTTACGATTACGAAACCGATTTATGATATTACGGCAGATACGCTTAAAATTGCGGATGCGGTTTATGGTTACACATCAACGCCACAGACCAAAATAACCTTTAAAAATACGGATAAGGCAAATGCAGACGCTACGATACAGAAAGTCATTCTTGGCGATGACAAACATTTTGAAGTGAAAAACACAGGAAATGAATTCTGGATTGCTGCCAAAGAAGGACTTTCACATGGTAAATATGCAACGGATGTGACATTGGTTTATAACGGTGGCAAAGAAGCAAAGACGACATGTGGTTTTTCTGTTGACAAAGCGGTTTTGAAGGCGACATATTCGGGCGATGATTTGTATTATCACGAAACGTTAGCTAAGGGTTCTGTAAAAGTAACCGGATTTGTAACGCGGAACGGTGTTGTGGAAACACCGGAGACGGCAGCCGGCTATGTGGCTCCAACGGTTGATTTTACACAGACAGCGAAAGAGACAAAAGAGCTTTTACACCAAAAGGCGGCAAGGCAGATAATTATACCTTTGAGTATGTGTCCGGTCTGCTTTTGGTTGACCGCCGCTATGCGAGTGCCGGAAAAAGACGGTCAGTACCGAATTGAAGGCAGTGTTTCGGATACCGGCTGGTATACTTCGGATTTAAGGATTGTACCAAAAGATGGTTACGAACTTTTGAGAGAAGAAGAAGGAAAAAGCACTGGATGAGATTGCTCTTACAAAAAGATACAGACTGCGGTGAAGAAAAAAAATTCTATATCATGAATGAGACTACGGGTGAAATTTATTATCCGAGTGTATTCAATTATAAGAAAGATACGAAAATGCCGGAAATTAAAGGTGTTGAAAAAGATGCCACATATGAGGCAAACAGCCGTGGGGTAACGGTATCGGATGAGAATCTGTCGAATGTTACCGTGAACGGTAAACCGCAGAGTATGGAAAATAATACGGTTACATTTACTTTGACAGCAGAACAGGAAACGATGGTATATGTAATTACTGCAACCGATTGTGCCGGTAATATGTCAGATTGCACAGTGGTATTAAATCAGCCGGCATCGCTCCCGGCATCGATGACACCGATGCGGATAATGCAGGCAATTCAGGTGATAATAATACGGATGGAAATGCAGTTACACCGACCGCTTCACCGTCCCAGGCAATTGCCGGTATTGTGAAAAAGCATGTCAAGGTGGTTGACGGAGCACCGAATACAGCACTTGTAACAGGTACACAGGATTTGAAAACATCTGTACTGTCAAATGGAGAAAAGCAGGCAGTAGAAGATGGCAGTAATGCAAGCATTGAATTGCGCATCAAGAATATTGACGGCAGTGTTCCTCAAAACGATAAGGAACTTGTGATTGCAAATCTGTCGGGTTATTCGGTCGGTGAATATTTGGATATCACACTGTGGAAGAAAGTAGGAAGCAGTTCAGAGAAAGAGGTAACAAATTTGGCAAAACCGATTTCTGTAACGGTAACGGTTCCTTCGGATTTGCGGAATGCGTCGCGTGAATTTGTTGTCCTTCGTGTCCATAAAGGAAAAGTATCCGTATTGGAAGATTTGGATTCAGCAACAAATACGGTTACATTTAAGACAGACCGTTTCTCTACGTATGCGCTTGCCTACCGTACGGCTGCAGCACTTACAACGAGACAGACAAATTCCACGAAGAATACAAGTGTGATTGGAACACTTGCGACAAATCCATCACCGGCTACCGGCGATACGGCTCCACTTCTGCCGATTGCTATTGTATTTCTTGGTTCTTTATCAGGAATACTCATAACGATGGTGCTTCGGAGAAAAATGTAATTCATCGGAGGTTTTAGCATGAAAAAAGTTAGAACACATTTGGAAGACCGTGTCCTTCCATCTTATACAAAAAGGAGAAGAAATTTTTAATATGGTTTCGCATATTGTCGGAGGTGCGCTGGCAATTGCGGCACTGGTACTCTGTGTGATTTTTGCAGTAATACACACAGATGCATGGGGTGTTGTGGGAGCAGCTATTTATGGCTCCACGATGGTTGTGCTTTATGCGATGTCAAGTATTTATCACGGTTTGAAACCGGAAATGCCTAAAAAAGGTGTTTCAGGTTATTGATCACTGTACAATTTATTTTCTAATCGCAGGAACTTATACGCCGGTCACTTTGACGGCACTGAGACCACAGTACCCGGTACAGGCATTTGTGATTTTTGGTATTGTGGGGCGTGCTGTTTCATCGCGGCAACTCTGACGGCAATTGATTTGAAAAAAAATATCAGATTTTTGTCGATGATTTGTTATCTTGCGATGGGATGGTGTATTATTTTTTTTATTAAACCGACGGTACAGTGTCTTGGTGCCGGAGGAACCGTCTTTTGTTTACCGGCGGTGTTGCTTTTACACGATTGGTGCAATTTTGTATGGTATTGGTAAAAGAAAAAATATGTGCATTCCATTTTCCACTTGTTCGTGGTGGCGGGAAGTATTTTTGCACTTTTTTATGATTTTGTTTTATGTTATACTATAGCGTAAAAGTGTTCCCTTATGAATGGGGGATGGGGTTGTTTAGTAGCTTTGATTGATGCAAAAAAGAATTTGAGGATAAGATGATAGTAGAACCAAAAGTAAAAGGATTTATCTGCACGACAGCACTATCCTGCCGGCTGCAAAGAGAGTGTAAGAAGACAGATTGCTTTATTGTAAAGAAAAAAGGCATGGTGGAAGGACCGAAGAAGGTATTGGTGATTGGCTCTTTCGACCGGTTATGGTTTGGCAAGCCGTATTGCAGTAACATATGGTTACGGGCAGATACGATTGGCGGCATTTGAGAGAGAGTCCAATGGAAGAAGAACGGCAACTGCCGGTTGGTATAACACAAAGGCATTTGAAGAGTTTTGCCAAAGAAGACGGTTATTATGCAAAGTCATTTAATGGTGACGGTTTTTCGGAAGAAATGAAAATCAGGTAATAGAGACGATTCGCGCGATTTTGGAAAAGTTGATATGGTTGTTTACAGTATGGCAGCCCGCGAAGAACGATGCCGGATGGAACGACAGTATCATCTGTACTGAAAACTGTGGGAAAAGAACTGACAAACAAAAACCATTGATTTGCGAAATAATGAAATTAAAGATGTAACGGTACCGGTTGCCAACGAAGAAGAGATTGAAAAATACCGTCAAAGTTATGGGCGGTGAAGACTGGGAAGCATGGATTCAGGCACTTGTGGATGCAGATGTTTTGAGTGACAATGCTGTTACATTAGCATATTCCTTATCGGACCGGAGTTGACTCATGCGATTTTACAAAGAAGGCAGTATCGGTCAGGCAAAGAAACATCTTTTTGATACATCGAAAAACTCACAAAAGAGTTTGAGGCGAAAGGATTGAAGGCTTACATCTCGGTGAATAAGGCGTTGGTTACACAGAGCAGTGCAGCAATTCCAATTGTCCCGCTTTTTACATTTCTGCTTTATAAGATTATGAAGAAAGAGGGGCTGCATGAGGGGTGCATCGAGCAGATGAACCGTTTGTTTATCGACAAACTGCCGGCAAAGGAAAACGGATGCAGAAGGTTATATCCGTCTTGATGACTGGGAAATGGAAGATAAAGTCCAGAATGAAATAACAAAGCTTTGGGACTTAGTTACGACAGAGAACATTGGCGAGCTTGGTGACATTGAAGGTTACTGGGAAGATTTTTATCACATGTTTGGTTTCCATTATGACAATGTGGATTATAGTGCTGATGTAGAAATTTAAAAATGACAGAAATAAAAAAGGGGCTGCCAAAATGAACTGCTTCCCGTCAAGTAGACAATTGAAAAAATATAAATTTTTCCTGCCAGTAGAGTGAACTACTGGCAGTTTTTATGCAGCTTGTAAGTAAAGTGTGTGTTTTTCCATAGGAGTTAAAACTCCAAGATTTCTTTGCAATCGTTTATTGTTGTAGTAATCTATATAATCCTCAATCATTTTTATGAGTGTTTCTTTATCAGTGAATCGTTTTCCATAGTAACGTTCTCTCTTTAAAATTCCCCAAAAACCTTCCATCGGTCCATTATCGATGCACCTGGCTACTCTTGACATGCTCTGCACCATACCTGCCGCCTCGATTTTCGCGTGGAATGCCCTGTTAGTATATTGGAATCCCCTGTCGCTATGAAACAATGGATGTGCATCAGGGTTTTTTGTCACCGCATCCTCAAAGTTGCTAAATACAAGATGATTGTTGTTCGAATCCCCAATCGTGTAAGCTACAATTCTTCGGTCATATAAATCCAAAATTGCACTTAAATAGACCTTACGTTTCTCAATCCCGATATAATAATGGAACTCTGTTACATCTGTGAGCCATTTTTCATTTGGTGCATCAGCAGTAAACTCCCGGTTAAGTATATTTTCTGCTATATATTGGGAATTTGAAGCCTGTCTCGTGCATCCATTATTGGAGTACTTGATAGTTGATTTAATATTAAGTTTGCGACAAATACGTAACACACGTTTGTCATTAACATCAATGTTATGATAACGTTCCAATTCATCTCTGATTCTGCGATATCCTTTGTCCGGCGATTCCGTATGAATCTTTTCTATTTCATCTGCAATTCGTTTGTTTTTTCGTTCGTTTTCTGGAATTTCTCTATGTAACCATTTATAGTAAGCTGCTCTAGAAACTCTACCGAGTTTGCAAAGGTCAGTGATGGGATAATTATGTTCTTCGTGTTCGTCTTTGATTGCCTGATATACATATTCATGACGGACCAGGCTTAGCCCCGCCTCCTTTCTATCTCTTCGAGTTTTTTTAGGAAAGAAGCCTCCATTTCAGCACGTTCTTTCTCTGCTCTTAAAATTTTAACTTCGGCACGCAAACTTTCTAATTCATTCATCTCGTCAGGATTTTTCCGTTTTCCACGTTTATCTCTTAAAGCTTCCACTCCGCCAGATTCATATTTAATAGTGTAACTACGTGCCTGTTGATAAGATACCCGATGGTTCTCTGCTGTTTCAGCATAATTATGGTTATGTGCGATGCAATATTGTACTATTTCAACCCGTTCTTCAAATGTGGTTTTTCTTCCTTTGGTCATGATAATACTTCCTCCTGTTCCAGAAGATTTTAACTCTTCATGACCATTATACTTCTTTATCCACTTTTGTAACTTACTTTTTGAACGAATACCATATTTTTTACAGATATCTGTTTGTGATCCTTTTCCAGACAGATAGTCTAGAACTGCCTTCCTTTTTAATTCAGCAGAATAATGCTTATAACTTTTCATCAAGAATGCATCTTCTCCCATACTTTCATAATTAGTAATCCATTGTTGAATGGAAGCTTGAGATATACTAAACTCATTTGCAAGTATTCGTTGGCTTGTCAGACCGTTCAAGTATCTTTTTACAGCATTTATCTTATCTTGTGCAGATATATTTCTTTTAGACATAAAATATGCTCCCTCCTAAGTAACAAGTTTAATTATTTCACTTGTCTACCTAGAAGGGAGCATATCATATGTCCTTCTCCACCGTGAAAGTCTTTCCGTAATTAAACTGATACGAACCTTTCGGTACTTTTTTGGTAAAATTTCCTCACTGTCCGTCTCAATGTACCGGTTCATAAGGTAACCATCTTCTACATCTTTTTCTCTCAGGTAAGCTTCTGCGTTGGCGATCGGCAGTCCATCTTCCGTCTTTAATTTTCCGGAAATCAAATATTCCTTCTGCTTCTCAACAAGCCAATATGACTGGGTGATTTCCTCCCCCGTCCACTGTCATTACGATGTCAAAATGTATAATAACCATGATCCTCCTTACTGTCGTAAAAGGTTCTTCGTGCCAGACTACATTGCGGATCGCGTTTTGATCACAGTAAGCATTGTTAAAGATCGTACGGTATATTTTCAACTCTTTTGACACATCGGTAAAAAAAACATCCTTCAGGGATTTGCCATTTCCCTATGGTATCCTCATAAACAAAAACCTACATAGCCATCTCCTATGGATTCACTGTATTTTACTGTCCCTTTCGTAGATGTAAAAGGCATCTATGGTAAAATGGTCATCCACCTTCTTATAGATATCCACCCAATCCAGAACAATCAGCTGTTTTCCTCTTTCATAGGCTGCCGCCTGGATCGGGTACGTTTCTCCTGAGATGCTCATCCCAACATTCAATATATCCAGTGTGATTTTTTCATCTTCATAGAGAACTGTTACTGTTTTCTCCTTTGCCTCACTGATCTCGTTTAAGTCCACATCTTTATCTTTAAAATAGTAATAAATAGGATATCCGTCATCACTGTCTCGATCTCGCAACATCCTTTCCAACTCATGTTCTTTGCCGTCGGCTGTGAGTTTCAGCCGCGTGACTTCATTGGCAGATGCCATGGTCGGCGAATCCACAGTCCGGCGTCCCATTATCATTGTGACCGTATCTGTGTATTCTTTTTCCATCCAGCGCAGCTGTTACCCGGAAGGTTATAGCTTCCCTTTCCTTTTTGCATCTTTGGCATTCCACATAATATCCGAAATAGATTTTACCTCTGCTTTTTTTCCATAACAGTAAACGGTAAAAAATCACACTTTGTCACATCCGGCACTACCTCCTTCAGCGACTCTGCCTCATCCTGAAATACATAAATCTCATTATCGCTTAAATAATAATTCTCAATTTCCTTCTCAAAAAGAGACAGAACTGACAATGAATTCCTGATCTTCCGCATAAAGCCCCTGATAAGACTTTTCCGGTTTTACCGTTGGTTCCGGTGTCATCCGGCGGGAGCATGGTTTTTGTCCGGCACCTTCGTTGGCTGTGGTGTGGTACTTGGAAACACACTTGGAGGAACACGGTTGGTGCTGCCGTGGATCCTGCATTTCCCTGCGTGGTCTTTTTTGTCACTGTTATTAGTAGCTTTTTGCCGGACGGTGCTTTCTTTACCTTCACCTTGCAGACATACTTTTTCTTGCCGATCTTTGCCTGTACTTTGGCCATTCCCGGCTTTTTTACCTTTGATGGTAACACCGGTTTTCTTCTTTTACTCAGTGTCACATTTTTTTTCTTGCCGGAAATAACCGTCCATTTTACCTTCTTTTTTGTTGTTTTTTAGTTTAAGCTTAACTGTCTTTCCTATCTTTACAGTCACTGTTTTTTTTTACTCAATTTCACCTTTTTTCTTCTTGGCCGCCTGAGCACTCTGCGGAAACAGAGATAAAGCCAGTGTGAAAGATAAGTAAAAGAGTAAGTGCTTTCTTTTTCCTTTCTTCATGTAAAAACCTCCTGGATATTTGTTTATGTCATTTTTTTCGTATACTTTTGATACTAAGTTGATTCATTATAACTACTTTTTTTTTTATAATAATTCAATACATAGGCAAAAATATGTTATATTTATTTTGTCAAATCTGCAAAATTGTATAATATTATGATGCATTTTTGCATAATTGTTGTGGTTTCCCATATAAAAACCTTCAAACTGAGCGGTCTTATCCTGTATCAGTTTGAAGGTTTGCTTTTTTTGGAACACTCACGGGAGATATTCTATTCCTTCTCTCCGATCACTCCGCCATTCTTTTTTGCCTCTTCCTGCATTTCCTTTTTCACTTGTTTAAATGTTTTTCCCGACACATCCACATCGGTTACCGTGACTTTGAGAGAATCATCATCCTCAAGCACATACTTTTTGTCTTTTGCGCCTTTTTTTTGCTCACTGGCATCTGTCTCTTTAATTACATCTGTTTTTGCACTTGCCTTTGATATGTTGGCATCATCGTTATTTGCTCCCATAAAAACTATGGGCAAAATATCCTCCTGTCAAAAACAGCAGTGCCATAACAACTATGGCGATATGTACTTTCTTGCTTTTTAATTTTATTCATATTATCCCCCTTTTTTAGATGTAATACACCCGGTTTTCCTTCCGTTCCGGTGTCTTCGGATACTCACCGTCCACATATCCCAGCGCACAATGTCCAATCCCCTCATACTCATCTTCGATTCCCAGGGACTTCAAAAGGTTTTTGCCCCAGTCCGTCTCAAACTCTTCTTTAGCACGGTGGATCCAGCAGCTGCCTACACCAAGTTCATGGGCTGCCAGCATAAGATTTCCCATCACAAGACTGCCGTCATACACTCTGGTAGGCCAGTCTTTCTTAGCCAGCACAAATGATCATAGCAGGTGCTCCGTAAAAAGGATCAAAGCCTTCTTCCCAGCCGCCGATCTCACAGTTTTTCGCTGCGATCTCGTCCCGCATCTTTGGATCTGTAACCTGGATCATAATGGTGTTCTGCTGTCCCCCGTCCACTGGCTGCATACAGACCAGCCTCCAGAATCTGATCCAGAATTTCCTGTGGAACCGCATCTTTTTGTATTTTCGGATACTCCTTCTTGTCTCCATTTTTTTCAGTACTTCACTCATTTTTATCCTTCCTCTCTTATTTTTTATAGAGCTTTTATTCTGCCACTACTTGATTTTTTACCTTTGTTTTTACCTTTGTATAATCTCTCATCTACCAGATGGATCAATTCCTCTGTATCCCTGGTATCATGGGATGTAGCAAATCCCACTGTCATGCTGAGGGTAATGGTATATCCCTCCGTCCGAAGCAGTGCCTCACACAGTCGCTGACGCATTTCCTCTGCTCTTTTTATATCCTTCCTGTGCCGTCAGTTCCAAAATAGCTAAAAATTCCTCGCCGCCCCAGCGGCATACGATCCATCATCCGCCACACTTTTTATAATAGCATCTGCCACATAAATGAGACATCGGTCACCACATGTATGCCCATAAGTGTCATTGATCTTCTTAAAATCGTCCACATCGGCTAACATCACGCAAAAATCCTCACTGGTTTCCACGATTTTTTCAAAGTCCAGCTTGATATTGTGTCGGTTGCGCAGTCCGGTCAGGGCGTCATGATTGGCTAAGAAATGTAGTTCTTTCGTCTTTTTTTCCAGCAGCATATAAGAGGCCTTGATGGACCGGACGAAATACAGTGAAAAAAAGATCAAGCATACAGCCGACACGATCAGATTGAATCCACACATCCACATCATGATCACATCTGCCCCCTCTATCCGGTTGGCACTTCCCCCTGCCACACAGGATATCAACACAATGATCAGACTGGCTATCGACAGAATATTGGCGTGGCGGTAGCCTTCTCTTCCGTTTTTCGAAAAAGCAGCACATTATAAGTAATCGGCGTCATCAGCAGCATATATAAAGAAAAAACCATAGCCCCATCCTATGATGAGATTACACAAAACACAATGTATCAATATTTCTGAACTAAATAGCCAAAAGCCACTGACTGATCTTCTTTGTCGTCTTAATCCTTGCAACGCCAAAGCAGTATAAAAGTACACTTAATATATTGACTGTCACCATGAACCATATTTGCATACAGGCAAAAAATCCCATCAGCAAAATATGAACGCACAAGCACATCTGCATCATGATCTGATAGAGATTTTTGTTCCCTTCCTTTTGTCTCTATCTGCGTTTCTTTTTCCAGCATAACTGCCATCCCCTGTTCGTTTCCGATGGATTCCTCTAAAATATTTTATGTATCCATCGTTTTTCGTTCCCTAAGCCTTTTTTATTCCCGGCTGGCTCAAGATTCTTTTATTTTTTTTGTTGACAACTGGTAAAACATTTGGTAAAATTTCGTTTTGTAAGGTTACTTACTGATGCTGTTATAGCTCAGGTGGTAGAGCGTCGCCTTGGTAAGGCGGAGGTCACGGGTTCGAGTCCCGTTAACAGCTTTTATACAAACGAATTTAGTTTTTTTCTTGATTCTTTGGAGTGCATTATCGATTGATTTTGCACTCTTTTTTAATATCTCAGCAATCTGCTGGTAATCTTTTCCATCCATGTACAGCTCCACTACCCTTTTTCAAAAGGACTTAACTGCTCTTCCATGGCACTTTCAGGTCCGTCACATTTTTCTTTGTCGATGAGAATATCTTCCGGATTCATAAGTTTCCTGCGGCTGCAATGTATCGCCTACCGTCTCCCGGCTGCTCTCATGAGACGAGCCTGCCGGTGCGTAAATAGATACATAGGAATTCAGCGGCACATTTTTCAAACGGTTGGCACATTTGATCACATTGCACAGATGCCGTCCTACGCACACGCTGGCAAATCCGCCAAAACTGCTTTCTTTGACGGATCATACTCCCGGAGTGCCTTAAACAAAGCAATCATCCCTCCTGGATCAGATCATCGTTCTCTCCGCCCAGCAGAAACAGGGCACGCGCCTTCTTCCGCACCAAAGGCTTGTATTTTTTCCATGAGAAAATCTACAGCCTCCGGATTTCCCTCATGAGCCAGCATAACCAATTCTTCATCTCTCATCAATGTCATTTCCTGTAAATTCATTGGTTTCCCCTCTGTCTTACGACTTCAAATGCCAGCACACCGGCTGCCACAGAAGCGTTCAACGAATCAATGTCACCTTTCATCGGGATTGAAGCGATATAATCACAATGCTCTTTTACCAGGCGGCTGACGCCATGGCCTTCATTTCCGATCACCAGTCCCAGGGAACCGGTAAGATTCTGGCGGTACATCACTTCTCCATCCATATCTGCACAGGCAAACCACATACCGCGCTGTTTAAGTTCCTCCATTGTATTCACAAGGTTTGTCACTTTTGCGACCGGAGTGTAGTGGATCGCACCTGCAGATGCCTTTACCACCGTGGCCGTCAGACCTACAGCCCTTCTCTTAGGGATGATCACACCATGGGCTCCTGCCAGATGGCCGTTCGGATGATGGCACCCAGGTTATGCGGGTCCTCGATTCCATCCAGAAGGAAAATTAAAAAGGATCTTCCCCTCTTTTTTCCGCCAAAGCAAACATATCCTCGATCTCACTGTAACGGAACGCAGAAATCGTGGCGATCACTCCCTGATGATGTCCGGTCTCACTCATCTGGTCCAGTCTTTCTTTCGGCACAAAATCTACCATGGTACCGGCTTTTTTTTGCTTCACGCAGAATAGACATAACCGGACCGTCCTTACATCCTCTCTGCACAAACAAACGCTCGATCAACTGTTCCGCCCGAAAAGCCTCCAGCACGCCATGGCGTCCCTCTATGCGGTTTTCATTGTGATTTTCTTCTCTTTTACCGTAATCTTCATTTCCCATTTCCAACAACCTCCATTCCTGTTTTATCCATGGCAATCTGCAGCAGTTTCACTGCCCGTCCACTCTCGCCTTTCAAATATAAGGAGTACCCAAATAACGCCTCCAATCCGGTAGCATTGCGATAGTCATGTATATCTGCATGTTTTGCCACAGAAGATGTCTTGGCATTGCGTCCGTGACGGTATGCCGCCATTTCATCCTCCGTCAGATCCTCTAGCATAGCCTGCACCAGCATAGACTGGGCCCCCGCATTGACAAAGCGGCTAGTTTCCTATGCAGATTTTTTACCGGTCCGCTCACGCGCTCAATGACCAGCGTACGCATCAGTATCTCAAACACTGCATCCCCCCAGATATGCTAGTTTCAGCGGGGCATACTGCCGCAGGTCCACCTCTTTTTACAGGAAAAGAGGCATGTATTTCCTCAATAAATTCATGGATAATCTCCGCTCCTTTTCAATATATATAAGTTTTATTTTAACATTTTTGACAGGAGAGTGCAAAAAAGGAAGATTGTGGCTGGTTATCAATGGGGATTTTTAGGTTTCCGTGATTTACCAGAAAAGTTTGCGTTTTCGTGGGCGCTCCGCTAATTAAGTGCGTAGCGGTAGCGGATGCCTCATGCTAACGCATATACAGGCATCTCGTACCGACGCACTTAAAAACCCACTTTCCGCAAACTTTTCTGGTAAATCACCGGGATACTAAAAGTCCGGCACTGATCACCTGTACACAAATTTCTTGCCCTTACATCTTGAAAGATAGCCGTTTTTCATCTACAATTAGTTTCATTATATAACCCTGGGGAGGTGTGCCTATGAATTCATTAAAATCTACCGAAACAGATTATTTTATCTCATACGCTTACTTATTTTAACTTTTTTGAATTTAGCGCTGGCGGGTCTGGTTATTTTGTCCGGCCAGTATAAAAATATGCTTTTTATGGGGGTGGTGATCGCCAACTCTCTGATTGGAATCGTACAGGAACTGCGGGTCAAAAAGGTCATTGACAGGCTTTCTGTCATCAGCTGCCACCAAAGCTCACAGGCGCACTGGAAACGGACTGGAAGAAATCCCAGTGGAAGAGATCCGGGTGGGGACGAACTCACTTCGCTTCCGGTGACCAGATCACAACAGACTGCTCCGTTCTCTCTTCTGACGAACTGGAGATCAATGAATCCATGCTTACCGGCGAATCCGTTCCGGTAGTCAAAAAGCCCGGAGACACTCTTTTTATCCGGTACTTTTGTCACAGCCGGCTCCGGCTATGCCACGGCAAGACAGACAGGCTCCGATAACTACGCTTCCAAGCTGGTTGAAAAGCCCGAACTAAGCGCCGTGCGACTTCCGAAATGCAAAATAAATCAACCGCATTATCCGCCTGGTAAGTTACGCCATCCTTCCTATCGGGATTGCCCTGTTCTGCATCCAGTATTATCGCTCTGGCAGCACCCTTTCTGCCGCCCTGGTGGGCACCGTAGCAGGTGTTCTTGGCATGATCCCGGAAGGACTGGTTCTTCTTACCAGCGTCTCTTTCATCCTCGGCGTGAGGACGCCTGGCCCGGAAAAAAGCTCTGGTACAGGAGATGGAATCCATTGAAGCACTGGCCCGTGTCAATGTCCTCTGTCTGGACAAGGACCGGCACCATCACAAACCGGAAATCTCACCGTAGAAGAAGTTCTCCCCCTGACGCCTTACGCAGATGAATCGGTGGAAAATCTTCTGGGTGCCCTGGTGTATGCCTTTGATGAAACCAATGCCACCTCCCCAGGCTCTCCGGCGTTATTTTTTTGCCCCGAATCCTTCTTATCGGATTCTGGAAAAAATCCCTTTAGTTCTGCCCGCAAATTCATGGGCGTGTCCATGGAAGATGCCGGCTGTTTTGTACTGGGTGCACCGGATTTTCTCAGTCATGATATCACTCTCCTGCGCAAAACAGAAGACTATGGCGCCAAAGGATATCGTGTCCTTTACTGGCATCCTGCGACGAACTGGCGTCTAACGCCCAAAACCTTACCGGGGTAAAGCCTTACGCCCTTCTTTTACTGTCCGATGAGATCAAAAGCGATGCCAAAGACACCTTCGCCTTCTTTTGAATCCCAGGGGTAGCCGTAAAAAATACTTTCCGGCGATAACGCCCGCTACTGCCTCCATCGGCCAGCGGGCCGGCATTCAGGGGAGCCGAACACTATGTAGATGCCACCACTCTGCCGGACGATTACCACGAACTGGTGTCCGTGGTACCAAATTACACCGTCTTTGGCCGGGTATCACCAGAAAAAAAGAACGCCATTGTAAAGGCGTTCCAGGAAAACGATAACATTGTAGGTATGGTAGGGGGACGGTGTCAATGATGTTCTGGCTCTGAAAGATGCCGACTGCGGTATCGCCATGGCAAAAAGGAGCAGATGCCGCCCGTCAGGCCGCCCACATTGTGATTGATGGACTCCGAATTTTCTTCCATGAAAAACATTGTGAAAGAAGGCCGCACCATCATTGCCAACATCGAACGGGTCAGCGCCCTGTATCTTACAAAGACATTGTACTCCGTGCTGTTGTGTCTGCTCTTTACCTGTCTGGGCCGCAAATACCCATTCATTCCTATCCAGCTGACGCTGATCGGTGCGCTGTCGCCATTGGTATCCCAAGTTTTGTTCGACACTGGAACAAAACAACAAAGTGGCAGCTTTTCCAGACATGTTCTGCGCATCTCGCTGCCTGCTGCCGTTATCCTTACTGCCTCACTGCTGTGTGTGCAGTTTTTGTCCGTCCTCTGGGATTATCCTCTGCCACCAGACAAACCTGCAACCTTTTGCTGGGCGGTATCGTCAGCCTGGGCGTGGTGCTGGTCGTCTGCCGTCCATTAAAAAAAAACGGCATCTTGTTTTTGTTCGTCGCTTTATGCACCATCTTTGTTGCAGCCATTTTTGATCATGCCTGAGTTTTTTCGGTATTCTTCCGTTGAGGGCTCTTTTCAGGTAATATCATTAATATAACAAAGCAACGGTTCAAAGGTCTGATGACCGGTGTATCGCGCCATAATATATGGTTTCTGCAAAAAACACGGTTTACGCCTTTCCCTTCCAGCTCGTCCAAAAAATAACTGTCATCCACTACCACATAAGGAGTATCAAGCCGCCTTACTATGGCCTCCAGTATTTCCTTGCCAAACTGGCGGCTGCACACAGCTCCGTGATCTGGTGCTGGTTTTTCCTCCCGGATCACATTAACTGTGGCCACAATACTTCCCTTTCTTTTTACTACATAAAATCCCCTCCAACGCCTTCAGTTCTTTATTGACAGCCTCCATATAAGGAATACTGTGATGCATATAAATATCAAAACTCTTCGTTTCGAAGCATCCTTCCACAAAAACAAACATTTTCCTTTTCTTTTTTGCTCCGAGACGCCCCCAGTTCATAACCTGAAACCCCTTACATCCCATTCTTCATCAGCTTCATAATAGGTTGTCTCCCCGCCAATAAGTAGGAATAAATCCAAGACTTGTCGTATACCGCCGGTTTTCCGGACACAAAAACACTTACCGTCAATGCCCCGCTCATGTTCCATTTCTATCGCCTGCTTCATCAGGAATGCGCCATGCGCCCTGTCTCCGGTACTTTTCCTCTGTAGCCACGCCTACAATGTATTCCGCCGTCATTAGTTTTCCACGAAAACATATTTCATAAGGTAAAATCATAGATGCCAGTTCCACCCCCTTAGTCAGTATAAAGCCTGCTGGCCGGGGCCTTTTTGGGCAAAATAATAATCCATATACTGTTTGTGTCCCCGAAGGCACGGTGCCTACAATGATTTTTTACTTCCTATCGTTTTTCATTCCTTTTACCGTAATAAACAGATTGCCTGGGCAGAAATTCCCTCTTCACTACCTGTAAATCAAGCCCCTCTTCTGTGAGGTAGCTTTTACATTGATCTGATCTAACTCAATTCCAGCGCCTCTTTTAATATTTCTCCGCATTGTATCAATGTGAGGCCGCATTTTCGGACGCTGAGCGATAATCGTAGCATCAATGTTTTCAATGCTGTATCCCGCTTCCCGGATCAACCTTCCTACATGTTCAGTAGTTTCACACTGTCTGCGCCCTTATAAGCCGGGTCCCGTATCCGGGAAATGCT
>VOFK01004338.1_pt1 | contig 41860 bp, 66 predicted proteins | sample 5384121 | NCBI WGS metagenome assembly VOFK01 (sample SAMN12384730, study PRJNA508395) | human gut metagenome | isolation source: healthy gut J | host: Homo sapiens | reverse complement strand
TCCATTATTGCTTCCAGCGTTCGAAGGAACACTATTGCGGCCATAGGAACACATTCTTGGCTGTCTGCTGACTGATGGTACTTGCTCCGCGCTTTCGTTTCCGTTTCTCGTTTTCTTTGATCGCTTTCTCGATCTCGATAAAATCAAATCCATTATGTTCGGCAAAACGGTTGTCTTCGGAGGCGATGACCGCCATCGGCAGTTGGGGAGATATCTTATCAAAAGAAACCCACGTGTTTCCACGTGGGTTTATCTCCTGACGCAAGCTGCTGTACACTTCGGATGACCATCAACGGGTGACATACACCGGCATAAACCGATAGAACAATCACAGCCAGAATGGTAGATGCAAAGAAGAAAAATCAGCAGGTTGCGTGCATAACGCAATATTTTTTAATGGGAAGCGGCTTGTGCATCTTTAATCATCTGCTCACTTTGCGTACATGTAAACTTCTACACGACGATTCTGCTCTCTTCCGGCAGCTGTGTCGTTGCTGGCAACAGGATCACTTTCGCCCATTCCGTCCACACCTTTTAATCTGGCTGGATGAAACGCCGCAGCTCAACAAATAACTGGCTACACTCTGTGCACGTTCCTGTGACAAGTTCAGATTCTTCTGACGACTTTGTTCGGCAGTACTGTTTCTTCCAGCCCTGATTGTCGGTATATCCATAGATGGATACGTCCATGTCTCTGTTCTGGTTGAGTACGTTGTTGGCGAACTTGCTTAATGCAGATTGAGCAGCAGCACTCAGATTAGCATTACCTGTTGTGAAAAGGATTCCTGAATCGAATGTCACTTTCACGGCTTGCAATCCGTTGTTGTCAGTTATCTGCTCTACTTGTGCGCCTTCAATCTGTTTTGCTTCTGCTGCGGCCTTATCCATTTTTTTACCAATGAGAGCACCTGTTCCTGCACCTACGGCCGTACCGATAGCAGCACCGATAGCAGCGCCTTTACCTTTACCGATAACACCTCCTAGGATCGCACCCAGTGCAGCACCCGAACCGCCGCCAATTGCGGCACCTTTGCCCGTATTATTCATGCTTGCGCAGCTACCAATATAATGGCAATACTCATGAAGAGAACCATCCATTTCATTTTGTTCATAATGTTGATGTTTTTTTAATTGTTTAATAATAATCTGTTTTTACGATATTTATTTTTAATAACAATGCAAAGATACATATTATTTGGCAAGGTGATACATTTTTAAGTTAAAATAACTCGGATGATCTTTGTATATGTTAAAAAAATGTCGAAAAACATGGCTACCTTTTGGACGGAAGGAATACTTCAAGCACTTCTTTTGATAATAATGAACCAACTCAAAAGAATTAACCCTTTGGCAACAGTGGTGATGCATACTGCCCACCAGATTCCTTCCACTCCCATGCCCATCCGTACAAACAGGATAGCAAGCGGAATACGCATTATAGTTGCAAATGATGCTGACAATGGCAGGGGGGATTGTGCGTCCGATGCCGTAGAATACTCCCTGCATGGTGATTTCGAGCATCATAAAAAGCTGCGAATATCCGTCGATACGGAGGAACACACCTCCGGCTTCGTAGGCCGCTTGTTCGGGGACGAATATGGCGAAAACTTCATTCCCGAAGAAAACGAATAGTAATATGCAGAATGTTCCGAAGATTCCCGTCATCCATAAAGTCGTGTACCAGGCTCTAAGTACCCGTTCCACTCGTCCGGCGGCGTAGTTTTGGGCGATGAAGGCACTTAGTGCGGTGGAGAATCCCTGTGAGGTATTCCAGGTAATTGCTTCGATTTGTCCTCCGGTGGTGAACGTCATGAAAGCCGATGTCCCTCCTGTTCGGAAGCGGTGCGGCAGAGGAACATGTTGACGAAGGCAAACAATGTATTTAAAGTCGCTACGGGCAATCCCAGTTTAAAGATTCTCCGTGTATATTTTTCTTAGCCGCGTGAAGAAAGGGAAACCGCCAAGCAGGGCATCCCTGCAACGCAACTGATAGACGAAAATCAGGAAAACGCTTGCTTCCGCAATCCAGGTAGCGTATGCCGCACCATTGGTTCCCAGCCCGAAACCGAAAATGAAGAGTGGGTCCAGAATGATGTTCAGTATCAATCCTGTGCCACTGATAAAGAACGGGACTTTGCTGCGTCCTGCTGCATTATAAATTCCGGTGAAGGCAGCGGAAAGGAAAACAAAAGGCAATCCGGTAGAAACAATCCGCAGATATTGAATGGCATTGGCTGTGATATGTTCCTCAAGTTCATAAATACGTATGATAGGTTCTGCAAATATAAAAAGAGTCCGCCCCAGCAAATGGAAATAATCAAAGCAATCGTAATATTATGAGACGCGAAGCTGCGGGCATCTTCCTGGCTTTGCGCACCGATGGATTGTCCGACACTCACTTCAGATCCTACCTTATTTAATAAGGAGATAGAACCGGACATCCAGGTCAGGATTCCTACAGAACCGATGGCTGCTACGGCTTCACTTCCCAACCGTCCCACCCATGCCATATCCGTAAGGCTGTATGCCATCTGTATAAACGATGTTGCCATGATGGGCATCGCCAGATTGAACAGTTGGCGGTTGATAGGACCATGTGTCAGATTCTTTATTCCTTGCATATAATTTTTTCTAATCAAAATGGGCTGCAAAGATACGCAAAATTACTATCTTCGCGCATCTAATTATTCATTAATCAAAGTACATAGATACTATGAAACAGAAAATTTTCTACTATTTTTATCTTGCTGCTTCCTTTTTAGCAGGTTCACGAGTGGTAGCAAAATGCTCCGAAACCTTTTGATATTGAACAACCTTCACTTCGCGTATTCCTTCCTGCGCCAGAACTGGCTACAGGGCGTGCTGTGGTTGCGTGTCCGGGAGGTGGATATTCACATTTGGCATTCGAACACGAAGGCTGTGATTGGGCGCCCTATTTCAATAAACAAGGTATTGCATTGATTGTGCTAAAATACCGGATGCCGAACGGTGATCGTACATTACCCATTTCGGATGCTGAAGCAGCAATGAAATTGGTGCGTGACAGTGCCGATGTCTGGAATTTGAACCCGAATGACATTGGTATCATGGGCTCTTCTGCCGGTGGACATCTGGCTTCTACCATTGCCACTCATGCTAAACCCGAAACTTCGTCCGAACTTTCCAGATTCTTTTCTATCCTGTGATTACGATGGATAAATCTTTTACCCACATGGGCTCTCACGACAACCTGTTTTGGGAAAAGATGCTTCTGCTGAATTGGAACTTGAGATTCTAATGAAAAGCAAGTGACGAAAGATACACCGCGTGCGTTTTATCGTATATAGTGATGATGATAAAGTCGTTCCGCCTGCTAACGGAGTTAATTATTATTTGGCGCTGAACAAGAAAGGCGTTCCCTCCGTTCTCCACATTTATCCCACAGGCGGACATGGTTGGGGAATCCGTGAAGACTTCCTCTACAAGAGTGAAATGCAGAACGAACTGACCTCTTGGTTGCGTAGCTTCAAAGCTCCCCGCAAAGATGCCGTACGTGTAGCTTGCATCGGCAACAGCATTACGTTCGGAGCAGGAATAAAGAATCGCAGCCGCGATAGTTATCCTTCCGTATTGTCTCGTATGCTGGGCGATGGTTTACTGGGTGAAAAACTTCGGAGTAAGTGCCCGCACTATGTTGAACAAAAAGGGAGATCATCCGTATATGAATGAACTTGCCTACAAGAATGCATTAGCTTTCAATCCTAATATCGTTGTTATCAAGTTGGGTACGAATGACAGTAAATCATTCAACTGGAAATATAAGGCCGACTTCACGAAAGATCTGCAAACAATGGTCGATGCCTTTCAAAGCCCTTCCAGCACAACCGAAGATTTATCTCTGCTATCCTTCCAAAGCCTATCTGACAGGTGACGGTATCAACGATGATATTATCTCCAAAGAGATCATCCCGATGATAAGGAAACTTGCCAGGAAAAACAACCTGTCTGTCATAGACCTCCATACTGCTATGGACGGAATGCCCGAACTTTTTCCGGACCGCATTCATCCGAATGAAAAGGGAGCCAAAGTAATGGCAGAAACTTTGTCCCGTCGATCTATCATCTCTTTAAAATAAAAAAGATGTTATTGACTATTGAGCTTTTTTGACCGGATAATTGTATTAATAATATAGCCTTGATATAGGAAAGGAGAATATAATGGTCAGAACAATTGTTGTTTTCGTTTTTGTAACTTCTGTATGTGTTACTGCTGCCTTTTCCCCAAACTGTAGAAAAGGAGAATAAAGTAGACGAGCAAAAGAAAAATCGTTCTACGGAAGTAAGCGGACGTTTATTGCTTGAAACAAAAGACATAGAACCGAAGTTGCCGGATATGGAGGTCAAAAAGAAAGCAGCAGATGATAAGTCCACGCAGTCATACGGCTTGACACCCTCAAACCCTGCATCGGGCTTATCTCCTTATTTTTTATGATTTTCCTGCATTGCTGGAAAGTAATCCGACATTGACGGATTTTATAACTTCCGGCGGTATCCGATGAATGGGCGACTTTCTTTTATTGGGAGTGCGGAACAGAAAAACTTATTTGGGATTAGGACAATATATGTCAGTCAATGTCGGAGTGCGCTGGATACCTTCCCAAAGATTTTTCGTTGAGGCAGGAGGTGTCTATAGCCGGCAATACTACTTGGCTTTGCCTATAGCGAGGCAAGATATAGCAGGAATGTATACGAGGATGCAATATACTTTGGCCAGAAATGTCCGTCTAAATGTCTGGGGACAGTACTTTATCTGGGGCAATACGCCTCCTCCGGTTTATAATCCGATATTTCCACATACGGGGATGGGAGCCTCCATATCGGTTGATGTGAAAAAAGAATACGGAAGTAAGTGTCGGTGCTGAATATCAGTATGACAAGAATTCAAAAGGAATGGAAGATGGAAACGTCAGGCCGCATATCCATTGGCTTTTAACACGGCTGGCTTTTGTCACAGCGTAATTATGTCGTTTCAGCAATTGTAGGCATGTCTCCTGTTTTTTTATAGCAAAAGGCATTTCAACTCTTGTGACATGTTCTTCTTCGGGCACATCCGATTACTGTAATAATATTCTATTGATGTTCCGGAAGCCTTATATCCATTTGTCTTTATCCATTCGGCCATCTCGTTATACAGTTGTGCCAATTCATTGTAGTTTCCTCTGTGCAAGCATGAGACTATTCTTCTGGCGGGGATGATGACAGACTTTTATGTTTCCGGTCCCTTGTAGAGTTCTCGACGATTTCAATCCGATAATCATTCTTACATGTTCTTCGGTCAGGCTTTCAAAGTCGGGGTACCCGACAAAGGGAATATTGGTGGTCACTTCCCTTGCTCCTTTGAATAAAGTGTCGATTCTTACAAAGTTCTCTCCGATAGCTTGTGGCATTCCTTTCATGTCGGTTTGCACTTCGATAGCCAGAGCAGGCTGCTCCGGTTGCTGTAAAAAGCATGATTTCTGATATCTTTGCCATAGATTCTGTTTTTTAATGATGATTACTCCCGTATGACCGGTATATATATGTCTGTTAGCAACTCCGATGTTTCTGTAGTAGACGGACGATTCATATATATACCTCAAAGCTGGATGTACTTTGAGGATGGTATTTACTTTTCGGGAACCATTCCTCATAAATCATCCTGTACGCTTTGTATAAAGAAGAATAGCTTCCCTTATGCCTGAATATGGCATACCGTCCACCGGGTATCTGCATGATCCCCGGCATCGTTTTCACTTTTGAATCATCGCGAATGGTAATACCCAGATAGAATCTGCACTTATCTGTAGGTGTGATTGACGGATCGTCCATACTAAGGCTGATAAACTTGTCATACCGCTGATCGGCTTCATACTGTCTGGCGTAATGCCGTAGTTTATTCCATAGCAATTGGTATTTTATTTTGTTTTTATACGCTTCTCCTACTTCAATGCAGAATATCTTCATCGGGCTGATCACTTTTATTTTCCGGCTCGATATCCGTTGCCAGATTTTTACTGTTCGGTTTATGCTTTTCTCTGTATTGGGAAGTTGATATACCAAAATGTTTCTTAAAAGCTTTTAGCAATGCTGGATTTAGTCTGATAACTTGTCTGCTCTATTATTTGTTTCAGTGTATAGTCTGTTGAGATCAGCAGATGTGCAACGTGCTCCATGCGCAAACGCTGTATGTAACTGCCGATATTTTCTCCGGTAGCGGCAAGGAACACTCTTCTGAAGTGGTATTTGGACAGCCCGCTCATCGAACTCAGTGTATCAGTATCCAATATCTCCGTCAGATGACAGTTGATGTACACTATTATGTTCTGAATCATCTTGTGATGCAGATAGCTTGTTTCCACCTTTTGCCGCCATCTGTTCAGTGTAGGAAGCCGTTTATTCAGTATATTTCCTCAGTTCTTCCGGAGAATAGTCCGTATCTGCATATTCATTATATTTATCTGTATATTTTTTATCCAGATATCGATCATTTCCACATGGATATGTCGACAATGTATTTTCCCTCCTTCAGGGCAATAATAGCAAAACTCATCACTTCTCGAACCGTCAGAGTTAGTACCTAGATATTCTTCCACATCAAAGCGAAGCGGCATTCCGCAACTTTTGGCAATATCTTTTATTTATTTCGGATTCAACCATTTGTCTATTCTTTGCTTTGCTTGCAAAAATTAAAGCTATTTTTCCGGTAAGCAGTTGTCCGGAATAGGCATCTTTTATTAACAAATGTTCATTTCTGCTATTTCCTAAAGTTGTATCTTTCCTTTGTATGGAAGTATCAGTCAGTTCCCTTCTGTCATCGGTCTGCTGCTAACCGGTTTTATTGCCGATAGGCTGGGGGTGGAGAATATTTTCATCATCGGAGGAGTAGCGATCAGCATTAATATCTCTTATCCGTATATACGGAATAAAAGAAGAAAAAAGTCTCCAATAACCATTGATTATCAGAGACTTTTTCTTCTTTTTAGTGATCCGCCTGGGGCTCGAACCCAGGACCCCAACATTAAAAGTGTTGTGCTCTACCTGCTGAGCTAGCGAATCAATCCTTTAGTGCTTTCTTTCGAATGCGGGTGCAAAAGGTAGAACATTTTTTTTTTATAACTCCAAAAGAATTCAAACATTTTTTCTTATCTTTGTGCCATTATCAACAATATATAATCATACGTATGGCTGCTGACGATAAAAAATTATCTTCTCAATGGTGGGAGTGAGCAAAGCTTTCCAACCAAATAAAAATGTACTGAAAGACATTTACCTGTCGTTCTTCTATGGAGCGAAAATCGGTATTATTGGTCTGAATGGTTCCGGTAAATCTACGTTATTGAAGATCATCGCCGGTTTGGAGAAATCCTATCAGGGAGAAGTGGTCTTCTCTCCGGGATATTCTGTGGGCTACTTGGCACAGGAACCTTATTTAGACAACACAAAGACAGTAAAAAGAAGTAGTGATGGAAGGTGTGCAACCCATTGTTGACGCACTGACAGAATACGAAGAAATCAATCAGAAATTCGGTTTGCCGGAGTACTACGAGGATCAGGATAAGATGGATGCTCTTTTTGCCCGTCAGGGCGAACTGCAAGATATCATTGATGCGACTGATGCATGGAATCTGGATAGCAAACTGGAGCGTGCGATGGATGCTCTCCGTTGTCCGCCTGAAGATCAGCCGGTAGAAAACCTGTCCGGAGGTGAACGTCGCCGGGTAGCTTTATGTCGTTTGTTGTTGCAGAAACCGGATGTGCTTTTGCTGGACGAACCTACCAACCACTTGGATGCAGAATCTATCGACTGGTTGGAACAACATCTTCAGCAATATGAAGGTACGGTTATTGCCGTGACGCACGACCGTTACTTCCTCGATCATGTTGCCGGATGGATTCTCGAACTAGACCGTGGTGAAGGTATTCCCTGGAAAGGTAACTACTCTTCCTGGCTGGAACAGAAGACAAAACGCATGGAAATGGAAGAAAAAGACCGTCAGTAAACGTCGCAAAACACTGGAACGTGAGTTGGAATGGGTGCGCATGGCTCCGAAAGCCCGTCAGGCAAAGGGTTAAAGGCACGTCTTAACTCTTATGACAAGTTGCTGAATGAGGACGTGAAAGAGAAAAAGAAGAAAACTTGAAATCTTCATTCCGAATGGTCCGCGTCTGGGTAATAAGGTCATTGAAGCGAAACATGTGGCTAAAGCATACGGTGATAAATTGTTGTTTGACGATTTGAACTTTATGCTTCCTCCTCAATGGTATTGTCGGTGTGATTGGCCCCAATGGTGCAGGGAAAAACGACACTGTTCCGTCTGATTATGGGATTGGAGACAGTAGATAAAGGAGAATTTGAAGTAGGAGAGACTGTAAAGGTGGCGTATGTAGACCAGCAACACAGAGACATTGATCCGAATAAGAGTGTTTACCAAGGTAATTTCCGGTGGCAATGAGCTGATCCGCATGGGAGGACGTGACGTGAATGCGCGTGCATACCTTTCCCGTTTCAATTTCTCCGGAGGCGATCAGGAAAAAACTCTGCGGTGTATTGTCCGGTGGTGAAAGAAACCGTTTACACTTGGCGATGGCTTTGAAAGAAGAAGGCAATGTACTGTTGCTCGATGAGCCGACCAATGATATTGACGTAAACACACTTCGTGCTTTGGAGGAAGGTTTGAAGACTTTGCCGGTTGTGCGGTAGTCATCTCTCACGACCGTTGGTTCCTCGACCGTATCTGTACGCACTATTTTAGCTTTCGAAGGAGATTCCAATGTATTCTACTTCGAAGGTTCTTATTCAGAATACGAAGAAAACAAAATGAAACGTTTGGGAAATGAAGAACCAAAGCGCGTTCGTTATAGAAAGTTAATGACTGACTAGTATAAAGTAATAGATTGAAGCATTTCTAATGCTTTCTGTTTCCAAAAATAAAAGGCTCTGCAAATATTGTAGAGCCTTTATCATTTTATAAAGGTAGTGAAACGTTTATCTCTCTTAAAAAAAATGTAGTATAATCGTAATGTAGTTCTAAATATTATTAATTATATTTGTGCACAGTTTTTTAAAAAGCAAACAATTTATATTAACTAATCAACTACATTTATGTTAAAGAGAATGCGATCTTTCTTAGTGCTAGTAATGTTGTTTATTGCTGTCACGATGAGCGCGCAGGTTACAACAGCCACGATGAGTGGTAAAAGTGACCGCACAAGATGAACCAATCATTGAGCAACAGTCGTTGCGGTTCACGAACCATCAGGCACTCGTTATGGTACAGTGACTAACGTCAGTGGTCAATTTAATCTGCAGGGTATGCGTACCGGTGGTCCTTACAAAGTTGAAGTTTCTTATGTTGGTTATCAAACAGCAATTTACAAGGGAATTAATCTTTTACTGGGAGAGAAAAATTATGTTTTTAAATGTTTCTTTAAAAAGAAAGCTCTGAATTGTTAGATGAAATCGTGGTGACGGCTTCAAAAACAGCAATATGAAGAGTGACCGTGCAGGCGCTATTACTAATATTGGAGAAGAGCAGATGGCTATGATCCCTACTGTTGGACGTAGTATGAATGATATTATGCGTTTAACTCCGCAAGGAGCTAACACAGGTAATGGTTTTGCCGTAGGTGGTGGTAATTACCGTCAGTCTTCTGTAACTGTCGACGGTGCTGCTTTCAGTAATTCATTTGGTATCGGTTCTAACTTGCCGGGCGGAGGTTCACCTATTTCTTTGGATGCATTGGAACAAATAGCAGTATCTGTAACTCCGTTTGATGTTCGCCAAAGTGGATTCATTGGTGGGGCAATCAATGCTTTAACTAAAAGTGGTACCAATGATTTCTATGCAACAGCTTGTACTTATTTAAATAATGAGAATTTGAATGGTGATAAGGTAGGTGATTTAGAAGTTAATACGTGAGAAATCTCAAAAAATACCTCTATGGCGCTAGTTTTGAGGTGCAATCATAAAAAAAAACAAGTTGTTTTTCCTTTTGTAAACGGTGAATATGAAGATAATGTAACAGCTGGTCCTAAGAGCAGAGCTCGTTTAAGCGACAGTGATGATTGGGGATCTAATACAGCCAATGTGAATCGTCCAACAGTAGGAAAGATGGATGAGATTCGCAACTATTTTATAGACAAGTATGACTATGATCCGGGACGTTATCAGGGATACTCTATCAAGACTCCGGCCTACAAGATCATGGCACGTTTGGACTGGAATATTAATGATAATAATAAACTCAATTTCCGTTTTACACGTGCCCATTCAAAAGATAATAGTGGCCCAACTTCTTCTGTTTCTCCTTTCTATGCAACAGATATTTATGATGGTGGAACAGCAGCTTCCAAAGGATCTGGGAATGTGAATCATAATGCTGCTATGTATTTTGAAAATTCTCGTTACTTCAAGGAATATAACTTTACATCGTATGCTTCAGAATGGAACTCAAAATGGTTAGATGGTAGTTTGAATAATGTGACACGTGTCACTTACCCTTCCAAGATGAGCCAAGAAGCTATGAGGGAGCAGCAGATTTTCCATCAATTGATATTTTGGAAGACGGTGCTGTTTATGCACGTATTGGACCAGATATCTTTTCTCCGGGCAACTTAGCTCAAGCCAGAACATTTGTTCTCACAGATGAAATGTCTTATACGGCAGGTATTCATAATTTATTGGCTGGTTTCCAGTTTGAGTATAACAAGGCTACAAATGGTTTCCAACAAGCTGGTAATGGATATTATGTGTATAAATCATGGGATAGCTTCGTAAATAATGAATATCCTAAGGCTTTTGCTATCACACACTCTAATGCGGCAGATTATAGCCAATTTAAGGCTGAAATGAAAACTTTGCAATATTCATTGTATTTACAAGATCAGATGAATATTAGTGAGAACTTTAAGTTGACTGCTGGTATTCGTTTTGAGATGCCTAAATATCCTTCTCTAAAGAATAACTATAATGAAGATTTTGCAAGATGTGAGTTTGGCGGAGTAAGCTACTCTACAGATCAAGTTCCTTCTGCAAAGATTTCTGTGTCTCCACGTGTAGGATTCAATTGGGATATTACCGGTGAGCGTAAATATGTTCTTCGTGGAGGTACTGGGCTTTATGTAGGTCGTTTACCATTTGTATGGTTAGTATCTGCGGTTGGAAACTCTAATGTCGGTCAGAATCAATATTATTATACTAAGGTAGCTGATGCAGCTTTGAAACCTCATTTTCAACCTTCTGTATCAGGAGTATTGAATGAATTGTATCCGAATGGTAGAATTGCTGATATTAAAGCTCCTACAGATCCTTCTTATTGATAAAGATTTAAAGATGCCATCTACTTGGAAAACCTCTTTAGCCTTTGATGCTAAACTTCCGGGGGATATTGATTTCTCAATAGAAGGTATTTTTAATAAAGACATCAATCCTGCCGTTATTTCTAATAAAGCTATTAAGCCTTCAGAAGCTACGATCACTTTTAATCGAATGATACACGTGACTCATATAGCAAATACTCTGATGCTTCATGGACAAACGCAGGTGGAAAACAGAATGTATTCTATATAGAGAATGGTGGTCACAAGGCCTATTATTATTCTATTACTACTCAATTAGCTAAATCTTTTGATTTTGGCTTGTATTTGTTGCAGCATATACACTTCGAAAGCTAAGGCGTACAGTGATGGTATTGGTGATCAGGTAACTTCTGCATATAGAACAAATACTTATTCTGTGAGGCGGTATTAATGAACATGAAACAGGTTATGGTACCTATGTTTCTCCTCACCGTATTGTAGCTTCAGCTGGTTATCGTTTGGAATATGCTAAAAGATTTGCTTCCTCATTATCATTCATTTATGAAGGAATGAATATGGGATATGCTGGTGGTTATGGTTAATGCTCGTTATTCCTATACATTTGCTGGCAACATTGTTGGCGATGGTGGAGCTAATAACTTATTATATATTCCTGCTTCAAGAGAAGAGCTGAATAATTGGACATTTGCGGAAAAAACATATAATAGTGTAAATAGAACATATGATGACTATAAATTAGACGGGCAAATTTATAGTGCAGATCAACAAAAAAGATGACTTTTTGGGCATATATCAACCAAGATAGCTATTTGAAGAAGCACAAAGGCGAATATGTAGAATCGCGGTGGAGTGGTTATGCCTTGGCATCATCAATTGGTTTGAAATTTATGCAAGATTTCTATCTTAAAGTTGGTGGTAAACGTCATACTCTTCAATTTGGTGTTGATATTAAGAACTTCTTGAATTTGTTAAATTCAGATTGGGGATTGTATAAGACCGTAAATAATACCAATCTCTTGGCTTACGATAAGGGAAATAGTACTACTGGAGAAGGCAAAGGGATATACATTCCAAAAGAATAGTGGCAAAAGATTGACTGAAACGTATACAAAGTATAAAGATTTTAGATCTACTTACTCTGTTCAGTTTAGTCTTCGTTATATATTCCATTAATTCGATAAAATCTCAAAATAATGAAAGGTTGTCTCGTGTTCGGGACAGCCTTTTTTATTATCAGTAAGATTTTTGATATAAACGGAATATCTTTAAGGATATGATTATTAGCTTATCATCCTCTTACTCTTTTATAACTTCACCCTCATCACCACCGGATTATGATCGCTATAATTAAGATCCGGCGAGAAGTAATCCGTGCTATTCAGTTCCGGTGAATGGAGAATATAGTCGATTCTCAACAGATGCTTGAAGTACTTGAAAGTATACATATACCCATGACCACTCCTCTGAAAGAACCATCCTGCAACTTATCACCTTTTATAGTAGGAGAAACATACGAAGACGGCAGAGAGTTAAAGTCACCGCAGACTAGAGTAGGATAGGGGGGAGGCGGCTATCAGTAAGCTGCTTGAGAAGATCAGCTTGTACGGCCCGTTTCCGGAAATTCTCATGTAAGCCGTCGATAAGTCCCAGGGCAGCATGTTCCACTCTTTGGGAATCATCCGTACGGAGTCCCTTTTCCGGTTTGCGCTTGTTCTGGCTCACTTCCGTTGTTTGGAGATGATTGTTGAACAGGCGGATGGTGCGACCATTAATTTCAATATCACATGCAAGACTGCAATTTTTTCGAATCAGGATAGATGATAAGATGCTCCTCCTTGATAGGATAACGGCTGAAAACAGCCAGTTGCAACAAATGTTTTCCTTCGGGAGAAATAGGGATATAATAATACGGCCAATTAGAAAGAACCGCAGCTATACTGTCTACACCAAACTCATCGTTAATGCCAAACTCCTGAAAACAGAGAATATCTGCTTGCAGATTTCTCATGTAAGAGGAAACTATCTCTTTGCATGAATAACCGGTATGCTCATGATTAAAAGCGTCAACATTGTAAGTAGCAAACAGTTAAAATACCAGGAGTATACGCGTTCATTTTGACCATTGGAGCCGAAGCCGGGCTGAAAAAAAAAGGAGATTGAAGCACACAACTAATATAGCTCCAGTTACTGAATATAGCAATCAGAGGGATGAAAACCCAGCACCGCCAACGAATCGTCCAGTAGATAGCAGAAGCAAGATTAGCCAATAAAAGTATCGGCAGTATCAAACCGATGAAAGGCATAAATTTGAAACTATCCGGTGCGGCATTGCCTACGAAAGCACCCGCAATGGTAACTCCTGCCAAAATACTGGTCAGCAAGATGGATATGTACTAAAACAGTCTGTAAAAAGGCTTTCATTTAATCTAAATTATTGGGTGATTATATCACTATTAAAAGCGTTTTCTATACAATATGTACTCTATAATATGTGCCCTTTTACGGAGGCGACAACCATTTATGAATCATAGCTTTCAGCTTATCATCCGCTATCGGTTTAGCTATAAAATGATTGCATCCGGCCTCCTTTCGCCGCTTTCCGGTCCTGCTCATAAGCAAAGGCACTTTGAGCAATGATAGGAACAGTGGCAGACAGCTCCCCGAATGATTTTCGTTGCCTCCAATCCATCCAAATTCGGCATTTTAATATCCATCAGGATAAGATCGGGTTTCACCTCATCGAACATCGTGACAACCTCCATTCCGTCATGCGCACGAATAATCCGGTGCTCCTTACCTAAGATAGCCTCCAATAAATCAAAGTTACTGTCCGTATCTTCGGCAACCAAAATACAAGCATGCCGTGTATTTACAGCACTGCTCATACCTCCGCTTTGTCTCATCATCATTCTTTTTCTCCATTCTCTACACTCACGGATTCTGCAACCGTATACGGCAAAGTAAATGTAAACGTCGTTCCCTTACCAAATTCGGAGCTGACGGAAATCTTGCCCCCGAGCCGTTCAACGATAGACTTACAGATAGATAATCCCAACCCAGTGCCCTGTGCATGATTGTTCCCAGCTTGGCAAAACGCTCGAACACACGCCCCACTTTCTCCGGTTCAATTCCTGTTCCGGTATCCGTTACATGGAATACAATCTGATTGTCCGCCAGTTTGTAACCATAACTGATACTTCCTTCCTTCGTAAACTTGACAGCATTTCCAATCAGATTTGAAATCACCTGGAATACCCGGTTCTTGTCCGTTTCAATCATCAGACTCTCGTCCGAGGATTCATAGACAAAGGCTTACCCTGCGGAGTACGGAATATATGAGCATCGTACACTTCCCGGCAGAGATTATGGAGACTAGCCGGTCCGAAGGAAAACTCGATAGTTCCCGATTCAATCTTCGAGAGATCGAGAATCTCGTTGATAAGTTGCAAAAGACGCTCGTTGTTCGCGTTTACGATGTTGTAGTACGTCTTTCGTTCTTCCGCATCATCACTTTCGGCAATGAGATGCGAGAACCCCACAATAGCATTCAGCGGAGTACGTATCTCATGACTCATATTGGCAAGGAAAGCTGATTTCAAACTATCAGACATTTCCGCCTTTTCCTTCGAAGACAGTAGCTCCCGCTTCATCATTTCCAGTTCCGTGACATCCCATTCGATGCTGACGATGATAGGCGAAGACAGTTCGTCCCCATCCACCCGGATTTTCCGCTTGTCAAGGATAATCAGGTTTCCGTTCCGTCCTTTCCTTCCACCGTCCAGTGCATACCTTTTCCACTGGTGGCCACTTGAATATCCTCCTGTCTCTTCTTCTCGGCCACGATAGGCGGATAGAAATCGAAGTCATTCTTACCGACAGGATCGTTCTTGTAAAGATCGCGGTTATAAGCCTCCCGATTTCGATAAATGTACCGGAAGTCGTTGTTGATTTCCTTCACTACAATCCCGGCAGGGAGATTGTTGATGGTTGTATCCATGATTTGGTTGAGCCGTTTGATTTGGGCTTCGTATCGAATCCTCTCGGAAATATCATGAGCAAACGACCAGTAACTTTCTTCTCCGGAGTCATTGGTCACGTTGTACATCGTGCCTTCATAAGCCAATATACCTTTATTGATTTTAGATGGGTGATGAGCCACAAAGTTACTGCTGCCACCGTGTATGACATCTTTGTACAACGTTCGTTCCAAGCCTCTTGCGTAGGCATATCTGCGGCGACATTGTAGATTTTCAACTGACTGATATCCTCACTTTCGGGAATACCGTGATTGTGCAGGAAACGACGATTGGCGAAGATAATCGTGCCATCGGGTCTGGCGGCAAAGATACTCTCTTTGGCGTTGTTGATGGCGTGCGTCAACGTATTGATGTCATTTCTGCGATGCTGTATATCCGTGATGTTCTGAATATACCCTTCGATGTTGAAACTACCGTCGGGGCGCTCTTCACGCAAATAAGTCTGGATACGCATATAGAAGATTTCTCCGTTCAGGCGGACGCGGTAGCTGATGCTCTCCATGTTGAGTTCTTTTTCGTTCACCCGACACCATTCCAGTAAAACTCTGACGGTCTTCTTCTACAATCAGTTCCACATATTTCTCAATGGCAAGGTTTTGCACATTTTCCTCGCACAAAACACCGGTATATCCAAGATAATGAAAAATATTCTGTTTCGTATTGTACGTCCATTGTCCTATCTGGGCTACCTTTTGGATGGCCCGCAGGGTGAGATTTGCTTGTTCCAACCGTCTTTTTACATTGCTTCTTTGCGTGATGTCGCGATATTGGCAAAGCACCATACCGTCATAAGGGAACATGAGGCATTTGAAGTAAAAAGTTTCGCCTTTCAGCACCAACTTGAAGTTCTTGCTGATGCTTCTTTGTTCTTCGAGTACAATCTGGAAGATGGGCATCACCCTCTCTCTTGTATATTCCGGTAAAAGCTCAAATATATTTTTTCCTAAAAGTATATCCTCTTGCAGAAACCATAGATCACAATGAGGCTCAATGTCTACGCAGACGCCATGCCTGTCAACCAATAGCATTGTATCTGCCGTCAGTTTCAATATTCTTTGTGCGTTATTCGCATCATGTAATATTCTGTCCATGTCTGTTCTTTATTAGATAATAGAGACTTATGTCTCCTATAAGGATAACAAAAGATAATAGCATTTGTTCTTACTTTTCGGCGCGCTTCGCCTTTTCCCAAGCTCCGCTTCCTTTTTTTTCTTCTTGAGATAGCGGATGCCTTTCAGCACATTGACATTCATAAATAAGAAAGTAGTAGGGGATAAAAAGCAACTTGTTTTTTATCTGTTTGGTGGACAGATAATATCCCCAATATCCCAATCCGTAAAAAAGAACCTGCATGGCAAGCAGCACTCCGTAAAATATCGTGGAACCACCCAACAGCAGAATCGCAATATTCAGCGGGAAGAGCGCAAACAACAGGAACGGAGTAATAGACCATCGCAATACCCGGTGAGACGTATATTGAAAGCTAAGTATCCCGTAACGGAAAGGATTCAGCAACGGACGAAGCCGCCCAGATAGACTGCAATCCTCCCGCAGCGATGCGCACTTTTCGTTTTTCTTCTTCGCGCATATCTGCCGAACCACTTTCGATGGCATAAGCATTCGTACAATAAGCGATGGTGTAACCTTTCATTGTGATCCGGAGTGAAAGAATAAAATCGTCGAGCAACGTATCCGGCTCCATCGCTTCGAACAGTTCGTTACGCACGGCAAACAGTTCGCCTGCTGCTCCTACGGCCGAGTAGAGCCGTGCATCAAGTGCTTTCAGTGTTGATTCGTATTTCCAGTAAATACCTTCACCACCGGCAGCCGCCCCGTCTTTGGTCTGCACGGCAATCCGTTTTTCGCCGGCCACGCAGCCCACTTTCGGATTCTGGAAAGCAAGCACGATTTCCCGTATTGCCTCCCGGTTCACCATCGTGTTGGCATCCGTAAAAACAACGAGCGGAGTGTCCACCAACGTCATTCCACGTGTCATTGCAGCCGTCTTACCTTGCCGGAGCGGTTGGAAATGTACGGTCGCTTTCCCCTGCCAACGCGTCTGCAATCGTTCGTTCGTACCGTCATCGCTTCCGTCCGTCACCCATACGATGTGCAGCTTGTCCGCAGGATAATCCAGCTCAAGACTGTTTTCCATCTTCTCGTCCACTACATCTTCTTCGTTGAATGCCGTAATGAAGAGGGTAACTTCCGGCACGTCTGCGTCCGATGCCGGCAACGAACGCTTCACAGGCTTCACGAAAAGCTCTTTCAACTTGACAAGAATATAAAGCACAATTCCGTAGCCCAAATAGGTGTAGAACACAACGAACAGGGCAAGCCAGAAAATAATTTCAAGACAAAGGGTCATGGTTTCGTTCATAATTATATTTGTTTATTACTTCTTCTTTTTTCTTTCTCTACGTTCCATCTTTTTATTCGTTTATGCCCAAATAGCTTAACAGTTCGTTTTGCGTCCGGCCATTTATTCGATTCGTTTCTTCAACTCCGTCTTTTTATCCGAATCTTTCAGCATATTCACAAAGTAGTTGGCGTCCGCTTTGGCAGAAACATCTGTCGGATTCGCTTCATATCGTTTTACGAAATTCTCGGCGTGTTCAAACAGGTATTTCCGACAGTCGATATTTAGCATGAAGAAATCTTTATGGTCACCATAAGAGAGTCCTGTAACATCTTCATTTGATTTTATGCTTTCAATGTCCTCCATTTTAAGCCCGAAAATATTTACAGTCACGGAAGGGTAATAGAAAGGAGCGGAGTCCTCTCCATTCAGATTTAGTGTCAGTTTCCACGTGTGCGTATTTACCTGTTTGATTTCCGGTTTGCTGTGCAAACGATAGTAATAATATTCATAATATTCTTCCTGGTTGGTAAACCACATAGAGTCGTCACCATCTCGTCCGTATGTGTCGTTGAGCCATTCCAAGAAGTTCACCCAACCGGTATCTGTATTATGGGCACCTATAGAAATAGCTGCCCGCTCTTCTTTTGTTGATTTTCCATTTCCTTGAGAGAATAGCCGCCTTAATCATATCCGGATTTGTCAGCCCGCTACCTTCGGGTGGGTCATAGAAAGCTCTTTCGATCACTACTTGTTCAATATCTCCGTTTTCTTGAAATGGATAGAGTTTTGTAGCTCCGCTTTGTGCACACAGGGTTCTGATTTTATCATATCTCAAAGCCGCTTTGATATAATTTTTTATCTCCATTAGGCTCTGCCAGCATTTTACAAGTTCGATTATTCAGTTTCTCACGTATCATGCTTTGAGCAACAGGAAATTGTGCCAGCAACTTATCTTCTGTTTTATCTTCGTCAGGTAGATTCAAGTCATGGAAAGCGATGCTTACTCCGTAATTCATCATTTCCTGCAAGTTGCCCCATACTAACATTGTCTTTTTATAAAAGCGGAAATAATCTCTTGTATATCCATTTTGTACCCATGTTTGTGTGTTCATTAAATCATCATCGGCAGCCACGGTAGTTCCGAAAGAGAAACGTACTTCCTGTCCGGTACCATTGGTGGTAGCTAATGTTTTTCTAATGAATAATAATCAGGAGGCAAATCACCGTTTTGCAGATGAGCCAGATCGCAGTAGTAAATATAAGATAAAGGTTTGCCATGAATGGCAGCCCATGTATATGAAAAGGCTGAATGCATACAGTCGTCTTGTGTCATCAGAAACAGCCAATCTTTGTTATATTTCAATGTTGGTATTTCCGTATACAGATATCCTACCTGTCTGTCTGCTTTCAGGTGAATGGTTATTTCTATTTCTTTATCGGCTGTTTCATTACCGAACGGGTATATGAATTCCGTTTCGCAGATGACATCCCGCCTCTTTCCATTATCCTTGTTTTCATCCTCGTCTTTATCTCCTTGATATAGATTCAGTTTGCGGATACATCCCGACATAACTAAGCCAATAATTAAAAATAAAACGATACCGATATTGAGATTCTTGCACATAGGCTTTCCTTTCTTACTTCTTTTTTACTAGATTACTCTCCTCATCCTTATATTCCTTCTTTTGGGTGAACAGTCCTCCGATACCTTTTAATCTGCTGACGACACGCACCTTGAAACTATTGAACAAAGTTCCGTCGGCTCCCACCGTCCCATATCCGGTGACGGCACGCGCACGTCTTTTCCGTACAAATGCAATCTTTCCGAATTGCTTGAGCTGCAAAGCCAGATATCCGTCTTCACCGCGGATAATATCCGTGCGGATTCCCGTTTTCCTCGCACATTCCGTCCGGTAAGCAAATACCAGTCCGCGCACACTAAGCTCCGGACGCTTGAAAGACTGCAACCATAAATGCAAGTCGCGTGCAGCCTCATAGATTTTCAGCCCCATCCAAGAGTGATCCTTGTCGGGAATATAACTCCAAAGCGAGCTGACAGCCACTACACCCGGCTTTTCGAGCGCATCCACCATTGTTTCCACATACTTTGCCGGATACATCGTGTCAGAATCAATGTTGATATGATATTTTCCACGGGCATGGTTCAGTCCGCAAAGACGGGCAAAACCACAACTATGTTGCGTTTCCGTGAAATAAGGCACACCGCAAGCCTCGTAAATCTCCGCAGTGCGATCTTTCGATTCGTTGTCCACACCAATGATTTCTACAGGATATTTACATTTCATCTCGCTCAACGACCAGAGGCAGGCAAGCAGATGTTTTTCCTCATTGTATCCGATGAGTGATACAGTGACAAGCGGTTCGTTACTCTGCAATCCGGCCAGATTGCGGCGTACTTCCTCGATAACGGCTTGCGGAGCTTCCGCAAAGGTTTCTCATAAACCTGTAAATACTTAGAATACCATTCCATAGATATTGAATGCTTTATTTGTTTTCATTAACCGGGATAATCAGGCTTTCAAATAGTTGTTTCCATTGTTCGGCAATATTTTCTATTCGGAAGCGCTGGACGTCCATACGCGCCTGCTGTCCCATTTTCTTACGTATATCTTCATTCTCTATTAAGTAAGAGATTTTCTCCGCCAGTTGTTGTTCGATATTCCCGTCTTCTACCAGCAGACCGTCTTTTCCGTCGCTGATAATATCCCGCGGGCCGCAGGGACAGGTGAATGATACGGGCGGCACGCCACATGCCATTGCTTCTATAATAACCATTCCAAAACCTTCGAAACGTGATGAAAGGGCAAAAATTGAACTTTCACAGTACTTGTCGACAATATTGGAAACAGTAGGTTCCAATATACAACTGGCAGTGATTCCTAAAGAGTCAATTTGCTGTTGCAGTTGCTCACGCATACCGTCTCCGTAGATACGCAGTATCCAGTCGGGATGCTTTCTGGCAACGAGTTGCCAAGCCGGGATCAGGCGGTCGAATCCTTTCTGCGAAACATATCGCCCTACTGCTATTACCTGTTTATGGCTATTGTCAGATATTTGGTCGGGAAAAAAAGGAAGAGGGTTATGGATCACTTCAACATTATCCAGTTCCGTCCATTCCTGTGCATCCTCGTGGCTCAATACGATGAAACGTTTCAACTGGCGAAGTTGCCGGTATAACTGCTCTCCAATAATTGCTTACGATTGCCCGTAAGAATGCGGGCAGACGGCTGTTGCTGAAAATCTCGGTAATTAGATTTGTTAAAGTGTATTTCACCCAACTTTGTGCTGCCGTCCGTCATCCGATTGATGAAATTGATGTCACGACGGAGCAGGGAGATAGTAATGTCCGGACGAATTTGGTGCAGACATTCGTTGAGTTTCCTTTTAAACCGTCCTTGTTTTGCAATATATTTAGGTAGTTTTTTATAGAATGACATTCCGTTCAATTCATCATAATCAATGTCGAGCTGATGAAGAGTGATGGACGGATGCAGTTCGTAGTACGGTTTCTTGCCCTTCCCGTCTGTGAGGGATGATATGTATTTCATAACCAAACACTTCGGCGAAGTAATTTGCTTTTTAGTGTCAATACCCGTTCCATGCCGCTAGGATAGTAGAGGGCGGGGATGCAGTAGGCTATTTTCATGTTTATCAGAATATTGTTTGTTATTAATTGTGTTTTTGTTTATTTATCTTTGGTCTTTATGGCGTCGATCACTTTCTGCATTTGCGCCTTCCACGATAGCGGGCAGACCGATTCGCGTATCTCGGCAGGCGTCATTTTCAGCGTTTTCCGGAAGTCGATCAGTCCCCTGAATATCCACCGGAGATTCGTCGGGTGCCACCTTCCATACATACGGCATGTGGTCGAAGTCGTCGTCGGTTTCCCGAGTAAGTGAACGCGAAGCCACGTGCGGCATACTCGCGGTTTTTCAACGTTTTGATATACGTAATTCCGCTGCGGTGGCGTCCCAGGCTGCCAATGGCAAAATCAGCTTTTTCGAACATCGCATCCAGTTCGTCGCCATGCAAAGGACCATGCAGAAGAACATACGGTTCGAGATGGTTGTCACGGACAACAGGCAAGATCCCCGCCCGTTCCCGTTCGCCGGACAGCGGGCCTACAATATGGAAATATACTTTATATTCCGGATTGTTGCGGTAATAATCTGCCAATCCGCGCACAAGGCGGTCGAAGCCGTGCCAGTAGTGCACTTCCGCCACTCCGATCAAAGTGCAACTCTTTTGAAGTGTCATTCTGCTGCTTCTTCATCGGAATCGCCTCAAAATCAATTCCGTTGAGATGCGTATGGTGTTTCCGCCAAATATTTCTTCCGCATTGGAGAAAGTGACGATACCGTCCAGAGCCTTTGCGAGCTTGTGACGGAAACAGCGGTCGATGGCCAGATGAAATTTCATGGAACGGGTGACGTACTCCTGATCGTAGGATAAGTAGGAATTTCCATCACCACTTTTTGCGCCTGTACGTTTCAACGACTTCACCAGCCGGAGGGTGAACGGACTGGCATTGTGAAAAGAGCGCATATATACAAAGTCGATTCCTTCGCGGCGTGCATAGTCAAGAATAGGAGAGTAGTAGACACGTTTCCAAATCTTTGCGGCAAAGCCCGTGCCGAAATCGGCGATCACTTCGTCATCCACCATCCAACGCCGTTCGCCATAAGAGGTCACATCATAATGACACAAGCGAACATCCACTCCACAATCTTTGAGGGCTTTCACCTGATAACGTATCTTCTTACTAATTCCGTTGGCCTCATTGAAGCCGTGAAATATAAGGAAAAGAGCTTTCATTCTTATTTTCAGTATTCAATAATTGTTTATTCTGTTTTTTCTTTCTCAAACTGTTTTTTCTTCCTCAAACGATTTGGGCGATGATTTGTTTCCGGTATTCTTCTCCGGCATCCGCCACTTCGCTGCCAATGGCAGTTTCGTTGACATATTTTCGTTCCAGTTTCACTTTTTTATGGGCTCCCATCCGCCACCATTCATACTCTACGTCCACATGACCAACGTCGATGGCCTGATAGCCGGCTTTAAACAAATCGTAGGCCAACACAGTGGCTGCGGGGCCGAGGGCAATCAGAAACAAGGCTTCTTTTTCCACTTTGCAGGCCTCCTGCTTGATGTCTTCCAGGCGTTCGAATGCATCTCTGGGCGGACAGAGAATACGCCGGATGCTCCGGGCATTATCGAAAAGATCGTTGCCCACTCCGAGCCGGCTTTTTCTCCCCTTCGATGAAGACGATGTCCCGGTTGTCCCAAATGCCCTTCATGTCGTGAAACCATCGGGCGGAATCTTCTTTGCGGGCAAAGTCCATATACGGACGGGTGACGAATGTATTATAATATTTTCGTCCCGCTACCAGCAAACGGTCCCACCACGAACCGTACAGATAAAAATGAGTCCTCCAGAACCGGCGGCTTTTGCGATTGTAGCGATACAAATCGCGGAATGCGTCGGAGATGCAGACAATATGTCCTTCTTCGTGACTTTGCAGCACTTCGGTCAGTCTTTTAGCCAATAACGGATCACCTTTCTGGAAACGGATTTCCTTGTCCGGACTGGTGAGCAACACTTCACCGTCGCCAAAACGGCTGACAGAGCAACGGTCGTCGATGATTTTACGTATCGTTTCGTCGATGGAAGCTACTTGCGGTATGATTTTTCTTTTTTCCGCAAGACGATGTACCAGAAATTGTACCATTCCACAGTGCTACCATAACTTATTTTTATAACGTAGCGTTATAAAAAATGTCGCGTATATTCATAGCTATAGACTTTTTTTTCTTAACGACCGCACTTTACCGATCATGTCATACTCATGCGTCATCTGTATATAAATGCCAAAGATAATAAAACTAACGATACCTTTGCAATAATTGTCACAAAAAATGTTCATCCCTTCCAGCGCATACTGCATTGGAATGAGGGCTAATGCTATCAAAATGCTAATCACCAACGGAGAAATAAGCTGACGGATGAACGGCCAGGCACTTTGCCGGAAGGTCACCCGGTACATCTGCCAATAACACTGTATGAAGTTGATGGTGAATGTCACCACAATGCAGCTGGCCACTGCTGTCAGGGTTCCGAAATGGAAGATGCCGAGCAAAATTCCCGCCACGTTGAACGCGGACGAAAACACTCCGCACACAAAACAAACTTCGTGTATCGCCTGCCGCCTGAAAGATGGAGCCGGACGAAGAGAGTATGATCTGAATCCCTACGGAGAGCGACAGTATCCGGAACACAGGTACGGACGGCATCCATTGATCGCCGAAAATAATAAGCGTCACTTCCTCTGCCGTGAAGAAAAAAGCAGCACGCTAAGCGGCAGACCGATAAAGGCGAGGAAACGGACGATACGTTCGTAGGAACTCAACAGTTTTTCCCTTATCATTCTGGAAATCGCTGAAGATGGGGTGCATTACCGGGTGATGACCTGCGTGATATTCTGCAAGGGGCAGCATCATCAAGCGATACGATTTTTCGTAATATCCCAGATCGGACATACTCATATATTTACCAATCAGCAGTTTGTCCAGATTGCGGCTGAAATAGTTGATGACATTGAACAGGAATTGATAGGCGGAATAGGAAAATATTTTCCGGAGTACCCTCAATCCGAGTGTGAAACGCAAACCGTTGCGGGTAACGCTGAAAGGAAATCACGAAGATCAGTACGCTGGATACGATTGGATTGATAATCAATGCGTACAATCCTGCTCCGCAGAGGGCGGCGGTTACCGCGGCTGCACCTGCCGAAATCTGAATGACGAAGCTACGTATAGCAATGAATTTAAATTCTTTATTCCGGTAGAACATGGCTCCCGGCACGATGGTGGCGGAGGCGAAGAACAGGTTGACGGACAGGAGTTGGCACAGGATGCGCAGGGTGTCGCTTTGGTAGTAATCGGCGATGATCCACGAAGAAGCGAAAAACAGGATGCTGATTCCGATGCCCGTCCATACGGTAAATGAGAAGATATCCGACAAATCATCTTTAGTTAGCGATTTGTGCTGCACGATGGCGGGAGACACTCCCATGTCGGTGAGAAGATTGAAGAAAGCGATAATGACGGTGGCAACAGCTACGATGCCGAAGTCGTCCGGTGATAGCAGACGGGCCAGAATTCCCGCCACAACAAAGGGATATGACGACGCCACTGTATTTGGCCAGCGCTGTGTAAAATACCCCCGAAAATAATTGACTCTTAATGTTATTAGCCATTGATTGCTTGTTTATATGTTTGCGCGTATGCTTGTCCCACTTTGCGGATGCTCATGTTTTCCATACCGTATGTGTAATTCACTTCCCCTTGTCCCCATGCGGCAAGCCGGCGGGCTTCTTCGAGTGCTCGCAGGATGTCTTTCTTGTCGTCGGGATCGAAAGTCGGGTTACCGGTTTCGGAAAGCAGTTCGCCGATGTTTCCCACCTTGGGACCCACCACGACTTTGTGGTAGAGGAAGGCGAGGGGGACATTGCCCGAATTCAGTATATCTTTCCGCTGGATGAATATCACGTCTGAAGCAGCCATATAGTAGGGCAGATCGCAGTTGTCTATCAGTTCGTCGTTAGCTCCCGCCTGTAGTTTATACATACGGTTGAGCAGCGGCATGAGCAGATAGTATCCGGCTTTTTGAAATCCATCGTTTGATGAAATTCCTGCCATAGCTGTTGCGTCTCGAGAAAGGGTAGAGGCGCGGAGCCAGCAGCATCTTGTGCTCCTCGTCCCAGGCGCGGAAAGCTCCGAGCACCATGCGTATTTCTTCACGGTTGCGGAATTTTCCGAAAGCTGTGACGATGAATGCATCTTGCGAGAGGTTGAGATACTGACGTGCACGCTCTACGCTGATATCTTCTTTATAGGTATACTGGTAAATGTGATGAGGAATGACAACATTCTGACTGTCAGGATACTTTTGTGAGAAATTCGTCACGGCTAAACCGTCCCATGTGTGCAACGATATCACTCTGCGATTCGATAATGTCATAGGCCCGGCTGATGATTCCGTTTGCGTAATGCGGACGGACATTGTGGCGTGTGTAGACAAAACGTGTTCCCCTCGAACGAAAAAAACTGATTCGCTCTTCCAGACGCCTGATGATATCAGGATCGTTGCATGTCCATCCCACCACTTCTTCCGGCCACTGGAAATGTATGATATCATAATGCTTATCCGATTCCCAAAACTCTTTTGTGGAACATCGCACGTCAATTCCAGCCATTCTGATAGCATCGCATAAGATAGGAACAAATAGATTGTCGGTTTCTCCGTTTTCTCTGAAAACGATCAGTGCTTTTATTGATGGGCTGTCTGTTTCGCTATCACTCATTTTTTAAGTTTTAAAGACCTTTATTACATTGCAAATGTAATAAAACTTATGATAAGTTTCTCCTTTTCTGTGTTTTAATTGCAGTTTAAGTTGCTATTTGAGGAAATCTGAAACAGGTCTAATGTTTTTATAAGCCGTTTTTCTTCTTGGGTATAAGGAATGTGGTGACTTTCGATATATTGCTTGAGGAAGAGACAAGCATGTATGAAAATGTCTGCTTTCATATAGCTGGTGAAATTTATGTAACGGTAGTAGGAGGCTTCACTGATGTCGATGATATGCACGCAGAGGTCTACTGTGGCTAGCCGTGACGTTTTCAAGAGCTTTTTTATCAGCATTACTCTGTTCTGGTAATGCTCGTTCACTATTTTATTTTCTTCTATTTCTTCCAACGTTTGGTTGCGTTTTTTTGTGTCCATATTGTTTGGGATTATTAATAATTTTTGGCAAAGGTCTGATAAAAAATATATAATCCCTCTCTCATTTTTGCGATAGCTGGAATAAAATACATTTCGCACCTTTGCGCCCCGGAAGTATTAAATGTGGAATAATAAATGATAAATGAAAATGAAGAAAGATCAGTATTTCAATTTGGAGGTAAATTTGTTGAATGACGACAATATTGCCTGTATGATGTCGGAGATGAATGCCGCGGAAGCACTCGGAATTTACGTGATCTTGCTGTTGCATCTACGCACTAAAGATGCTTATGAGGCGTCGTGCAAACCGGTTTTACTGAAGGCCATGGCCCGGCGGTATGATGTGGATGAAGTTGCGGTGGAGCGGGTACTTCGCGAATTCGATCTCTTCGAACTGGATGAGGAACGACAGATGTTTCGTTCTTCCTACTTGGATAGGGTGATGAAAAGCTTGGAAGAGAAGCGGAAAATGGACATCGAAAACGGTAAAAAAGGAGGGCGTCCGAAAAAGGTGGCAAAAAGTGCTGAAACGCCCGTCAGTAAAGGGAGAAAACCCACTGAAAACCAGAAGAGGAGAGAAGAGGAGAGTAAAGAAGAGGAGAGTAAAGGAAGTGTTTCTGTTGTAAACAATAATAGGAGTAATATAGAAACACCGTCTCTTGTGAGCCGTTTGGCGGATGAAGGCAATCATTGTCCGTTACAACCCGTGTTGCCTTGGGAAAAGTTGGTGGACCAACTTTCTACTTTCCAGTCATATATGGAATTGGCCGGGCAGCATTCCGGTTTGGGAAAGCTTTTTGTAGACCATCAAAAACTTATTTTGGAAATCTTCAAAAAACATATCCGCCTTTATGACAAAGGAGCGGGACTGCTTTTTCCGGAGGACGTGAAACGGTATTTTTCAAATTATATCGCGGCCGGTTCCGTTACTTGCCGCACGTTGAGGGAAACCTTGCTGAAAGAGCTTGAGAATACGGTCGACAAGGATGTAAACCGCTTTGAAAGCGTCGTCGACGGGCGGCGAACGTATCTGGGACATCTTATTCCGGTTGATGCGCCGCCACGTCCCGATGCATCAGCTGTGTGGGATGATGTGAAGAAAAGATGGGCGCATTAATCCGGCAGATGACTGGCTTCGTCCGGTAGGTTGCCGATGTTCGTCTGGTAGGTAACGGAAGCTCGTCCGGCAGGTGGCAGACACTCGTCCGGCAGGTAAGTCCTCTGCGTGTGAATGATTATTTTAAACTATTTTTTAATTAGAAAAAAGGAAAAAAATATGAGAAATTTTGCCAACTATGATGTCGACATCCACGGTAAATCGAGTGGAGTGCTCAAGACGATTTGTAAAAAAATGTCTTCCTACCCGCAAGAATAAGCGCGACCGTTCGCTACGTGTCAACGTCGACACGGGCCACTGTCACTGTTATCATTGTGGCGCTGATTTTTATGTTCCCGATGATGTGGAAGAGCGCAAGAATGCCGAACGTGTGGCAGCCCGCAAGCGTCGTGCGGCAGCCATTCCGCAGCATTTTCAGCGTCCTGTGTTTGATGCCTCGAAAACCACACTTTCCGAAGACACGGAGCGTTGGCTGGTGGAGACGCGTTGTATCCCGCAGTCTGTCATAGCCGCCCTACGCATCACCGAACAGGAAGAATTTATGCCGCAATCCGGCAAAAAGGAACGTTGCATCTGCTTCAACTATTTTGAAGGGGAACAACTGATAAACACCAAATTTCGCGCTCTCCCGAAACTTTTTCAAAATGGTGCAGGGTGCCGAACTGATTCCCTACAACATCGACTCCATTCTGGGGCAGACCTCCTGCATCATCCACGAGGGCGAACTGGATGCTGCTTCCTCCATCGCCGCCGGATTTAAAAGCGTGATCTCCGTACCTGCCGGAGCAAATGCGAACCTCTCCTGGCTCGACCGTTTTATGGAGACGCACTTCGAGGGACCTGGAAAGAAATCATCATGCCGTTGATGCCGATTCTGCCGGAATCCGGTTGCGCAATGAACTCATCAATCGGCTGGGAGCTGAACGCTGCCGGGTGGTGACTTACGGTCCGGGTGTAAAGATGCCAACGAGCATCTCTGCAAATATGGTATCGCCAGTCTCCGTATCGCCATCGAACAGGCAGCAGAAGTTCCGCTCGAAGGTATCTTCACCGCTGCCGACTTGCATGACGATCTGCGGGCTCTTTTCGACAACGGCTTCGGTCCCGGAGCGGAAACGGGATGGGAGGAGATGGATAAGATCTGCACGTATGAACGTGGGCGAAGTGTCTACGTCACCGGAGTTCCCGGTGCAGGAAAATCCGAGTGGGTGGACGAATTGGTGTTGCGTCTCTGCCTGCGGCATCAATGGAAAATCGGGTTCTTTAGCCCGGAAAATACCCCCATCGTCTATCATCTCCGCAAACTGATTGAGAAACTTACCGGACACCGTTTTCAAAACGGCTGTGGCATGACGGAGGGACTCCTTGCGAACTCGGAAGATTTTCTGACTGAAAACGTCTCTCATATTTCTCTGAAAGGTAATGTTTCTCCGGATCGTGTACTGGCCAAGGCTCATGAACTCGTTGTCCGCCGTGGCTGCCGCATCATTGTCTTCGACCCGCTCAACCGTTTCGACCATAACCCGCAGCCTGGACAGACGGAAACGCAATATATTTCGAACCTGTTGAATAAATTTACAGAATTTGCCGTGCAACATAATTGCCTGCTCGTGGTCGTAGTCCATCCTCGTAAAATGAACCGTAATCCTGTCACGGGCATTACCCCTCGTGTGGAAATGTACGACATCAACGGCTCTGCCGATTTCTATAACAAAGCGGATTACGGTATCATTGTGGAACGTGACAAGGAGGTTGGTGTCACACGCGTATACGTGGACAAGGTGAAATTCAAGCATCTTGGTGTCGGTGGAATGGCATCCTTTGTCTACGATCCCGTAAGCGGACGATACCTGCCCTGTGAAGAATCTCACGACCCTTCTCTCTCCGCTGACCAGCGTGTCCGAAATACAATGTTCGACAATTCCTGCTGGCTACCTGAAAAAGAGCTGTTTTAAAGTATTAGGTATTAAGTATCAAGTATTAAGTATTATGATGTTATCCATTGTTGCGATGCGTTTACCATACTTAATACCTAATACTTAATACTTCAATTAGGGTTCTTGGAGTACTTCGACGATGAGCCTTACTTGTGCGGGAGTGTAGTATCTGCTGCGTGGATTCATGCCGGTGGCCAGGAGCCGTTCTTTTAGTCCGGGTGCAGCTTCAATCCATTCGTTGAATCGGTCTACTGCGCTTTGTTGCAGGATATTGGGGAGGTACAACAAGGCAAGTTCGCCTTTCCCATAGGTGCGGTATTGGAATGTTTTTTCCTCTTCTTTTTCGGGGAGAATCTTGTTTTTTGTTTTCATTTATAGTTGTGCTTTTAGGTTGCTGTATTTGAAGTAAAGTTACTCATTTTTAGTGGAATAGGCAAGTTTTGAGAACGGATGTTCGGGTGTATTCATAAAAAAGAATTGATACTAATAGAATACCGATTCTTGAAATTTATCGTATCTTTGTTTACGTTTCACGTTAAAAGCATAGAAAAAGGATGGAAGGAATATTCAGGCGTTATCCGATAGGGATACAGAGTTTCGAAGATTTACGCAATGATAATTGTGTGTATATTGATAAGACAGAGTTGATTTATCGTTTGACTAATTCGGCTAAGGCTTGTTTTCTTAGCCGTCCCCGACGCTTTGGAAAGAGTCTGTTAGTTTCCACTCTTGAAGCCTATTTCTCTGGTAAAAAAGACCTGTTCAAGGGGCTGATGATGGAACAGTTGGAGAAAGACTGGACGGTTTATCCCGTGTTGCATATTGATTTCAGCATCAGTAAGTATATGGATGCGGGAATGTTGCGCTCTGCTATCAACAATCGCTTGGTGGAATGGGAACGAATTTACGGATGTGATACGAGCGAAGACACTTTCAGTCTCCGTCTGAAAGGTATTATCAAACGTGCTTACGAGCAGAGCGGACGTCAGGTTGTGTTACTTGTAGACGAATATGATTCTCCTATGTTGGATAGCAACAACAATGAGGAGTTGCAAGCTGAAATACGTGGCATCATGCGCGACTTTTTCAGTCCGTTGAAAGCGCAGGGAGAATATCTTCGTTTTCTTTTCTCTGACCGGTATCAGTAAATTTAGTCAGATGAGCATCTTTAGTGAATTGAACAATCTTCAGAACATAAGTATGCAAGATGCTTATAGTGCCATTTGCGGTATAACGGAAAATGAATTGCGTACACAGTTGGAAGAAGATATAAGAAGAAGGATGGCCGAGGCGAACGGTGAAACGTATGATGAAGCGTGTATGCATCTGAAGCAACAGTATGATGGGTATCATTTCAGTGAAAATAGTGAAGACATTTACAATCCGTTTAGTTTGTTTAATGCATTTGCTCAAAAAAATATGAGAATTTCTGGTTCTCTACCGGCACTCCTACTTTCTTGATAGACATCTTGCAGCAAAGCGATTTCGATATTCGTCAACTGGATGGCGTTTCGGCTACTGCCGAGCAGTTTGATGCACCTACCAATGTCATTACAGACCCGCTTCCGGTACTTTACCAAAGCGGTTATCTCACTATCAAAAGAGTATGACCGGGATTTTCAGATCTATACATTGGCTTATCCTAACAAAGAAGTTCGGAAAGGCTTTATCGAATCATTAATGCCGGCTTATGTGCATTTGCCTGCTCGCGAGAATACATTTTATGTAGTATCGTTTATCAAAGACTTACGGGTCGGCAATCTGGATCAATGTATGGAGGCGGATCAAATCATTTTTCGCCTCTATCCCCAATGATATGAATAATAAGGAGGAGAAACACTATCAGACCATCTTCTACCTCCTGTTCCGGCTGATGGGGCAATATGTGGATGCAGAAGTGAAGAGCGCTGTTGGCAGGGCTGATGTTGTGATAAAGATGCAGGAGGCTATCTATGTATTCGAATTCAAAGTAGACGGTACTCCTGAAGAAGCGTTGGCACAGATCAATAGTAAGCAGTATGCGATTCCTTATCAGGCAGATCATCGGAAAGTTATCAAAGTGGGAGTTAATTTCGACAGTAGTACGCGAACTATTGGAGAATGGATCATTGAAAACTAGGGAATAATCTTACATATTCCTACATATTTCCACATATTTCGGTATAATTCGGTGTAATCCGTTTTAATCCGGCATAATCCGGTGTAGTCCGGTGTAGTCCGGTGCAATCCGGTAAGTCGTCAATGTGTTGTCGTATCTTTGTTTCATCAACAGAAAGGGAGAATGTACTTCTTTTCGTAGAAACAATTTTTAAATATGGCAACAGTTACAGTTGTGCGCTACAAGCGCAGAAAACGGCTCGGTGATGATAAATCACCGATGATGTATCTTCTCAAGCCTAAGGCTGGAGAGTCGAAAATCTATTCAATTGATTCACTGGCACAGGAAATCGAGTCTATCGGGTCGCTTTCGGTGGAAGACGTGTCGCATGTGATGAAATCCTTTGTCCGTGCGATGAAAAAAGTGCTTGTGGCAGGGAATAAGGTGAAAGTGGATGGACTGGGTATTTTTTTATACCACGCTGACCTGTCCGGGTGTGGAACAGGAAAAAGGATTGTACGGTGAAAAATATCACTCGCATCAATCTCCGTTTCAAAGTCGACAACTCATTGCGTCTTGCCAATGACAGCACGGCAACTACTCGTGGCGGGGATAATAACATGATGTTCGAATTGTATGCGGAGAAGAAGTCCGCTGCCGGAGGAAACGGCGGTGACGGCTCCGATGATGATGGTAAAGGCGATGGGGGAGAACCCGGTGGTGGTAGCGGTGGAGGAGAAGCTCCGGATCCGGCAGCATAAACCGCTTTGATTGACTCTGTTCTCAATTTATTAATTTATCATCTCAATCTATTAAAATGTTAGATAAAATTATCGAAATCATCATGACGATTCTGCCTTTTCTTGGCAATAGTCGTAAGAAGCGCCAGATGATGGCGCAAGAAGTGAAAGAGTTCAGCGAACTGGTGAAAGATCAATATACTTTTTCTGATGCAGCAGTTGGAGAAAGTGTTGAAGGATTATTTCGACCTTAGTTCGAAAGTGAAAGAGATGCACGCGGAGATTTTCTCGTTGAGAGGACAGTTGACGCAGGCTGCGGCTCTGCAGTGTAGCAGCAAGGAATGTGTGCAACGAGTACAGATGGTCGCTGAAACGGAGGGATGAATTTATGCGAACCATCAATTTGATTGTGATCCACTGTTCCGCCTCAAGGGTAGATAGGAATTTTACGGAAGATGATTTGGAAGTGTGCCACCGTCGGCGTGGTTTCAACGGGACGTGGTATCATTTTTATATCCGCAAAAATGGAGATATAAAGACCACCCGTGAGATTGAACGAATCGGTGCGCACGCAAAAGGACACAACCAGAACAGTATTGGCATCTGTTATGAGGGCGGACTTGATTGCCACGGTCATCCTGCCGATACCCGTACCGAATGGCAGGTTCATTCAATGCACGTACTGATTCTTACGCTCTTGCGTGATTATCCCGGCTGCCGGGTGTGCGGACATCGGGATTTGAGCCCCGATCTGAATGGAAACGGAGAGATTGAACCCGAAGAATGGATTAAGGCATGTCCGTGTTTCGAGGTGAAAGCCGAGTGGGATGGTTAGATAAAAAATCACCTTCGCTACAACTATCTGTGGCGAAGGTGATTTCGTTAAAAAGGGAAGTTTTGACACATTCTCTTTTTGATTTAGTTATTGCTTTTTGGTATTTTACTTGGCAAATTCTTTATATATTTTCAGCAGCGATTCTGCCGTATTCCGCCATGAAAACAACTGGCTACGTTGTATGCCATATTCCACTTGTTGCTGATAGAGTGTCTGGTCATTTTCCAGTTGCAGTATTTTTTCAGTAATATCATTGGAGTTGAACGGATCTGCCAGTAAAGCTCCCTCGCCTGCAATTTCGGGCATGGCTGATGTGTTTCCCGCAATGATGGGCGTTCCGCAAGCCATTGCCTCCAGCATCGGGATGCCGAAACTCTCGCGAAGCGATGGATAAAGGAATGCGAATGCACCGCAATAGAGTGCCGCAAGATCAGTATTCGCAATGTATCCCGGAGCGTGGATATAACTCTTGATTTCTCTAATATTTTCTTCTTCCAATATCTGGTCGATAACATCTCCTTTGAGGTCGGCAATGAGCAATGGTAACTTTTGGGTGGATTGTTTCAGATAGTCGCTATATGCTTTCAGCACTCTGGGAGTGTTCTTCTTTGGGTCGGTGTTTCCCAGAAAAAATAGATAATTGTTTGCATCAATATATTTTCGGGTAATTTCGGAGCTTTGGGTTGTACATGGAAATGACTGTTGAAACCGTTGTACACGGCTACTAATTGTTCTTCCGGCAGATGCAACACGTCAAGGATTCGTTCACGCTCAAACTGCGAGACGGTGATAATTTTCTCACAGTTGGCCAATACGCGTGGTACTACCATTCGTCGATAAAACCATCCCATTTCCTGATACCAGGTGAAGCTGGAAGAATGACGCTTTTCTAAATAAATAATGTCGTGTAGTGTTAGTATTAATGGTACGGGACATTGCAATGGGGCAGTATTGCTTGTGCAGTGCAATAAATCGGGCCTGATTTTTTTACTGCGCGTGGAAGAGCCACTTGTTCCCAAAGGGGGTAAGTGGGGCATTTTAGTTCGATAATATGCACATTTTCCGATTCTTCCAAAGCATCTGTCTTCACCAGGAGTAACGAAGATGAAATATTCGTTCTCATGGTCTATTTTTTGCAATTCCCGGATACTTTCAAGAGCAACGAAATCCATTCCGTGTTTATTAGTGCGGAAAATTCGTTGAGCTTCAATAGCGATTTTCATTGTTGTTTTCTTGTTATGTTTGATTTCTATTTATGGTGTTCACCATGCTCCGTATGGATAAACTTTTTATTGGCTCCTTTCAGTTTAAATAAATTACCAATCATAGTAAGAGCCAGCATAGGCATTTTTGTGATTGCTTTCCCTACCTGTTTGGTAAATAGTCTGCCGCCCGGTACGGTAGCGTCATGGCCGCTACTTGTGCAGCCGACAATATCCACCATTTGATGGCTATCATCCATTCGTTGCTGCCATTGCATAGGCTCAATATAAGGCCGATAACGGTAAAGACGAAGGTCAAGCCGAATACTCCTGCCAACTGAATCAATCGTGGCGGGCTTAATCCATTGGCATATCTTGTCGCAGTAATCGAAATTTCCTTGTATGAATGCTTTAGGCAAGTGAGGCAGCGAAGCGCGGAGTGCACCGAATTGTGCTGCTATCCAGCGTTTGCGCTGGTTACTGATGGCCTCTTTCTTTTGTGTTTTCTCGTCGAACACAAGCAGGTCGGGTAGATAAACGGTATAGATGCGCTGTTGCAAGAGCATGGCTTCCAATTCTTTTGTCTTCACCTGCTGTCTGGAGATATTTCACATTCTGATGAAACCATTCTGCTTCGAATGCCATTCCCGAACCGGATAGGCCGGCAGAAAGTCCTACAGCGTTATGTCCGCTGCGGAAGAATCCATTGTTTATTTCTTCGCTGGCGCTGTCGAGTACGGAAATGTCTGTGTTCAGATTCTTTCCTGTACGGTGTGCCTGTACGGATTTTATGCCGCTGTCAAAAACACGGTTGATGGTAGACAGGAAATCGGGCGTGGTCATGTTGTCGGCATCCATGATGACTACAATGTCGAATGCATTTGTATCAATGGAATCCATGGCCATTGCCAGTGCTTTGGCTTTCGAACTTTCCTTATAATTTGCCATCAACAGGCGGATGGGGAAGGGCTTGCCAGAGCGTCGTTTGTTTCCGGTCGCATCTGATCGGAAATGACTATGATCTCATAGAGTTCCTTCGGATAATCCTGTTCAAGAAAAAGCTCTGTATGGAAGCAACAATCACGCGGTCTTCCTTGTAGGCGGGAAAGAGCACGACGATGCGTCGGAGCGTACGGGCTTCGGGGTATTGGGGAGCCCGGTAAAACTTGGAGGCAATAGCGTATAGTAATAGGTAGCATACGCAAAATACCAGGGGAATGTAGAGAATCCAGTCAATAATGTTCATAGTATCTAGAGTTTTTTAAGTGTGCTATTGTTAGTATCTGATGAAGACATGAATAGCCCTGTGCAGACTCCATAATAGGTGGCACAAAACAGGTCGAAACGGCCTTTGAAAGCAAATGACAGACTGTTTTTGCCGGCTGCAATGGTGCTCTGGTAAAGTACGGACATTAATCGTTCCATGCCTTTCATATTACGGCGGGCATAGAGCAGGCGATTTCGTGTCAGGAAATAGGTGCGTAGTTTGCTTAGTTGACCGGTGCTTTGGCTTTCTTTATGAAAAACAGTGCAACGCGGCTCATACCATAGCTCGTAGCCGGCACGGGTCATACTTGTGCTCCAGTCGAGTTCTTCGTAATAAAGGAAGAAGATTTCCGGCATCATTCCGATTTTTTCGATCACTTCGCGTTTGATAATCATGGCTGCCCCGTGTAGATAGGGGTAGGATGGGGGGTATCGTAACTTCCGTTATCGGGACAGTCGAAACCCAGCATATTGTTGCGCAATGTTATCTTTGTCAGCGGGGTAAATCCTGCAAACTGTATGTGTTGCGGCGGAAAGGCGAAACGTATTTTAGGAGACACGCCCCCGATTTCCGGACGACTTTCCAATCGTTCCACTAGGTAGGCGATTTCATCGGATTCGATATAGGTATCGTTATTGATAAGGAAAATGTATTTGCCTTTTGCTGCACGGATGCCAATGTTGTTGCCACCGGAAAAACCTCCGTTCTCATTGCTGCGGATGCTGATAACCGTTGGGTATAATTCGTGTATTTTGGCTGCTTCATCTTCGCGTGAAGCATTGTCTACCACTATGATTTCATAGCTCACAGACTTCAGCTTTTTGTGCAGTGATTCTATCAGTTCACAGGTGTCTTTGAACCCGTTGTAACAGATGGTAATAAATGATATGTCGGGACTATTGTTTGTCATTCTTGTTCGTTGATTTCGTTATTAGATAGCTGCCGTTCTTTTTTCTTCGCTTTCTTTTTTTTTCACTGATGCGCTTGTCGATATGTGGAGCTGCAAAACAGAGTGCAAAGCCTATGTATACGGGCAACTGGTTGGGATACTGCATAATGTCGTTTACATAAGTGGCGATAAAAAATCCGGCATCCATACAGAGCCACGCTGCGATAAGTCCACGCAGGCCTTTGTTGCGTACTTTAAACATGAGTATCCAGGAACACCAGGCAAAGAGAATACTGTGTATGGAAAGGTAGAGTATCAGTCCCACAATTCCCGTTTCCACCCATACGCTGACTAGCCAGGAGTCGGGAGGGTAGGGCATTTGCTCTCGTGAGTCGAAGTTACTGGCTTTAGAAAGCCCAATGCCGTAGCCTAACGGTTTCTTTGCCATCAACTCTTTCATTCTTTGCCGGTTTTCGACACGCACCTGGTAGGAAGCGTCTTCAGATGGATGGAAAGAGGAGCGCATCTTGTGGATATATTGGTTCCCACTTCCGATATTGGTATAACTGAAAAAACACGAAAACGCTGATGGATATGAATATACCTGCCAATAACGCTTTCCAGTTTTTTTTGGCAATGACGGTTATCATCAACATTCCTCCCATGATGACTCCCATAGCTGCACGGGTTCCCGAAATACCCATTCCGTAAAGTCCCCCGACGGCGATGCAGAGGAAGTAAATACGTAGCCATTTGGACTCCACAAAAAAGGCGGAGATGGCAAAGACTACAGGGACATGGCGGCATGTACTCCGTAGTTTGCTGCGTCGGAGAAGCAGGAAAAATAGCGGATACCCGACCAGATGATATGTGTACGCCATCCGCCCAGCACGTGCAGGAAATAGAGGTCTTTGGAGCTGAAACCATAGTTTTTTTGCCAGTAGCCTTTTTATCGTAAAGACGAGGACGAATACCGACAAGATGATTAATAGCAGCTCGATGTCTTTTTTTGTGCGGACAACGAGCGGAACAACAAAGGCGCATATTAAAGGTATCAGCGCATAAGGTGTAAGGTTGATGTTCCATGCTGCCAGCACGTTGTTGGGATTAAGAATTTCGAGAAGATAGAAGCACAACCAGATTGTGAACATATAGGTCATGATGTTTTGACCTGCTTTCCAGTTGGTTTGTTCATCATTGTTAAGTTGTATCAAACAGATAGTAGTAAATGACAAAGATAATGATCATAGAGAATAACCCTACCTTGATATTTACTAACATTCCTGCTGCAAACCAACACAAATTGTAAAGCAAGCAGGATATGGAAAGTCACTATCTTATTATTCGTCATCGTCTTCTTCAGTCTCTTTCGCTTTTCTACTTAGATTGAATATGATTTTTTCTGTAAGTGACAATTGGCTGAAACGATAGCTGACTCTGCGTAATAAGGTATATGGCGGAAGTTGTCCGGTGAAATCTTCCACTGCCTCACGCTTGGCGTTGGTCAGGCACACACGGAACGGAACATCCGTTTTACCCATTTGTGTCGTGAGCTGTTCGCAAAGTTGTTTGTCGATGGTTTTCCATCCGCGGTCTGCCGGGCTGACCAAAATGTTGACATTAGCGTCGTGCAACAGTGCAGTCGGGATATTGCTTGACGACAATGGCGGATAGGCAACGATCAGTATGTCTTCTCCTTGCAGGGTATAAAAATCGGTAATGTTTTTTGCAAGCAGGTATTGAGTAGAATCTGTGTTAAAATCTTCTCCATACGTGATGAATCTCGTATTTAACATCCGGCTTTGCATATATCCGCAGATCAGATTTCCAACGATGTCTTCACCGGAGTTTTCGCTGGTACTGAACAGGTTGATGATAAATACTCCGGGGGATTTCCGCTTCGTCAGGAAGCGGAGTATGGAGTTGCTCAATTCTTTGATGGAAAGTTGGACGTAGGTTTTGGCTAGTCCGCCATAACGGGAAGAGGAGGGGCTGGGAACGGCTCCTATTACCTTAAATCCGGTCACTCGTTTGGTTCGGTTTGCATCACGCAACGTTCTGTCAAGAATCTCGATTAATAATAATAGAGCGATGATTATCAGAAAACTACCTATGCAGGCGGCAATGACAATCTGCTTGCGGTTGGTTGAATTGGATGCAATCGGATAGGTCGGTTCATTGAGCACTTTCAATGTAGCAGAAGTCATTTCCAGATTTTTCTTTCTCAACAGGGCTTCGTTGTAGCTCTGTAACACGGTCAGGTAACTGCGCTCCGTAAAGTTGATGGAGCGTTCTTTTTTGTTTGATGGTGGTACCTACAGGGGCGAAAAAAACGTAGCGGTCGTTCAATTCCTGACGGGCATTTTGTACAATTAGTAGTTCGGCCTTAGCTTTTTCAAACAACAGGGTTTGTTCCAGCCATTGGTCGATGATATTGGTCCGGCTGGCACCTTCTTTGGTGTATTTGTGACTTACGTAGGAAGTGGTTAAATCATTTAATTCTTGTTTAAGTTCGCTCAACCGTTTTTTGTCACCTGTCAGAGATCCGGTATCTTTTTGTTTGGAGTCGCTCATTGCTTCCACTTCCGAGATTTTGCTGGTGATATTGGATGCTTCTCTTAATTTGTCCACAAATTCCATATTCTTGAGCACTTGCTTGGCATTGCTGTCCATGTGCTTCTCCAGTTCTTCGAGCATTGACTTGGTACTGTTGTATGCAAAAAAGTGCATCTTCTTGTTCCCGCAGCTCGAATTCTTTTACTGATGGCCGCGATTTCTTTGGTTTCGTCCAGATAGTTGATGATACGTTTTTCTACGTTGTACTTGGTCAGGTCGTCTTCCTCCGAGTTGAGTTTTTTGCCGATGCGTTTCAACTCTTCCTCAAAGTATTTGATGACTTTGTCTGTTTCTCCGTAGCGAATACGGCGGTATTCTTCCACAAATTCGTCCATCAGGATGCTTACCGTGTTGTAGGCTATGCCGGGATCGCCGGAAGTATAGCTGATGTCCAGCAAATCACTCGTGAGCCGGCGTTGCACTTTGATGTTTTTCAAAGCGTTGTAGCTATAGAAAGGGTGATTGTAGTAGAACATTTCATAGATGTAGTTACCTTTTTTTTCGGACGCATATATGCTTCCAGATTGGCAACTGTTTTATCTTCGCTCGATTTGTCGATCAGCTTTAATATTTCCGGTCCATGCGGACTGTTTTTGCGGTTATGATACGCGCTGCTATTTCAGCGGCATGGACCGCCGGTTCAACATGGACAAGGAGTTTGCGGGCCAGAGCCTGCGCTTCATCCTCAAAAAAGTAGGCGTGAAGGTCTTCACGAACGCGATGCGTCCAGAGCGTCGAGAAGACGGGTGAGGGCTATCGTCGCCTCAACCACCCTGTAAGGAAAAGAGCGCACCGTCTCGGCGAGGTTGCGCCACGTCGTACTGCGACGGCGCCTGTTCGCGGATGGCATTTCTGTCGAGATGAACTCGCCGCAGCATCGCCGTGAACGAGCGGGCTACGAGACGAGCATCCCCTCACTTCCACGCCGCCATCGGCGACGTCTGGTTAAAAATTCAGCTCGCCCATGTGGCGAATCGCGCAGGCACGTTTGTGACTCGTTTCATTGAAGCGCAAAAATCACTATCCATGTCCTCGTCGTGCCGTGAGCCGCATCTACTGCCGTCCGATACCGGTGGTCGTCGCGTCTTCATCGAGGCTGGCTTAAGATAAGGGTATCCTCGCTTCGGCGTTTGCAAACAAGTCACGCGAAGCCTGACAACGCTAAGACGTTTCATCGCCGACTCCCCGCCGTTGCGAGGAAGCTCGTCGCTTTGAAATGCGAGTTTGGTGCAGTCGCCGCGGTGAAAGCATTCGCACGGCGGCGTTCGTGTGCCGCCACATGACAGTCGATCACCTTGCTGGCTGCGTGTCCGCACCTCCCTCGTTTGAAGAGGCGCGATGACCGCCGCGCTTCGAGGACCCAGAAGCTCGGCCGAGCGCGATGAAGTTATTATCGGTCGCCTTTAGACGGCGATACCGCTTTTTATGCAAAATTTGCGTTGCAGCATATGCGATGGAGTATACCCCAGCAAAAATTGTTTATTTTGGGGAACGCTTTAAAGCGGCGCACTTTGTGCGTGATAAGCGGGAGATGAGAATTATCTCATGAAAAGCTATTGCTCAACATTTTGACGCCGCTCCCGGGTTTACCAGCTGCGTCTTTACCTCCGCTGCGAATAGGTTTCGCCGCAAACAACCTGTCGGTCGACGGCGTCGATGGTGACCGTACCGCTACCGATTTAACTATTTCGTTGCGATCTTTGCGCAGCTTGAGCAAGACGACAGCCGCTTTCCGTTTCTTTGCCTCGATGAAAGCTTAACAAAAATCACGGTCGCTTCCCGGAAGGAATACCCCCCCTGTCGGCGGCGAGCTTGCGCGGGCGGATCAAATCAAAACAGCCACGCCGCCAGAAAGTCGTCAGCAAAGCAGTCCGTTTTGATCGACGGAAAGGCTGGTGGACGGTCTTCTGTCTACAACATCGGGGGGAAACAATCTTGGTGCCAGCATCTCGGCGATGCGCTCGGTTGTCGATTATGACGCCGACAGCGCAATACTGCCATCGTTTTGAGCAAGGGTTCGGGTTCACCAAAAACGCGTTTGAAAACTGCTTTATGGACGAACGCGAGAAGCGTCGCGCCGATATGGCAAGGGAAGAGTCGTTCGACGGCTTTGAAGCATATTTACAGCATCACCGCGGCGAGGTCGCAGTCGAGATCACGCAGGCAGAGATCGACAAAAATGAAAAAATTCGAACAATCCCGGCAAGGCGGTACTCTACGCGCGGAGTGCTTGATGTGGACCCGTTCTTCCGCGCGCTGTGGCATTACTCCGGCCGGCGCTTACTGGCTTCGGCGAAGAGACATTCCTGCGAAGATGCCATCCGTGCAGAGTTTCGTATCCTATCAGACGATCACTGCGATCACTGATCTCGCTGGTGTATCCACACCTACTTCGCGCTGATGCACTTCCGCTTCGGCACAGAGCAGCAATTCCAGCCGGGCATTTGAAGACGGCGTTCAGTATCTTTACTATTACCGCAGCTTTGGCAAGGATGAAAATGGCACCGGCCGGGTCAGGGCGAGAAATGGTACCATATACCTCCTGCGGCAACGCGAACGCGGAAATGCAGCCCATTGAAAGAAGAACGCCGCGTGCGCAATACGTAACCGAACGAAGGT
>VOFK01003584.1_pt1 | contig 41864 bp, 72 predicted proteins | sample 5384121 | NCBI WGS metagenome assembly VOFK01 (sample SAMN12384730, study PRJNA508395) | human gut metagenome | isolation source: healthy gut J | host: Homo sapiens | reverse complement strand
ATTTTTCGCTGCGGCTGTTGCGCTCGATATAAGCAATGGCTTTCTTTGGATGAATGCATTCCTTATCCGGCTGATTTTGATTACGCAAAAGAATCAACTCCTGAGAACTACGCGTTGGGCTTTCAAACGCTGTTTAGATATACACACCCGGTGAAGACCAATCTATGTTTTGGCATTGTTCAGGGTGGAAATGTATCCGAACTTCGAAAAATGAGTGCTGATCAGCTGACGCGGAAATGGATTTTGCTGGTTATGGAATCGGTATTCGAGTGTTGGTGAACCTAAGCTGCTGATGTAATACATTTTAAACCAAACAACTGAGCATATGCCAAAGAATAAAGCCTGTTATCTAATGGGAAAGTTGGAACCCCAGACTGTATAGTGAGGCAGTAAACCCGGTGTCGTCGATATGTTTGACTGTGTATTTCCAACAAGGGTAGCGCGTAACGGTACAGCAATGATTCCAGAAGGACGGGCTGGTTGTACGGAATGCAGCGGGCCATGCTGAGGATTTTCAGTCCCATTGATGAACGCTATGGCCAAAGTTGGGCATTTGCCGTAATTTTTCACGGGCCTATATCAGGCACTGCCGTTTAAGGCAGAAGAGTTGTTTTGCTCTGAGGCTGCTTATTGATTCACAATCTACATTTTCGTTGATTTTACAAAAGCAGATCGAAACGTTATCGCTTTTTATGATACTTTCCGAGCTGCGCGAAAGATTTTAGAAAATTATCGAGCAAACAGGATTTTTCGTTTTTATGGCGAATATAATCCCAGAGATGGGGAGAATTCCTCATGGAAGGAGGTGTCTCTACGCAAGGTGAGATACTATGGCGATGATCACGTATCCGCCAAGTCATCTTAATGGGGCGGTATCTTTTTATTTTGGCGCGTATCGCCCAGGTTAAGAACAACAAAAACGCCTGGGAGAATGCTTGACTTTCGGAAAAAGTGATAAAGAATTATTGGCGGTAAGTGTTTGGTGTGACACGCCAACAGTGAAAAAAGGTTACCTTTGAAGCTGGCTGAAGACGTGGAAGATTTTCCGCATGCCCGCCAACAGCGCTTTCAAGATCCGCTACAGGAAATGGCGGCAGAAAAATAATGAAGAAACAACAATTGCGCAAGGAGTTAAAAACCCGCAATCAGCTTTAGGATCAGGGTTGATCGCTGGAGCAAAGAAATTCAGTAAATATTATGTAAAGCTACACAACATCGTCAGGTTGACGTCATTTTGGTTATCTGGCATCTGCGGAAATGAACCGAATATAGACATTGTTTTAGAGCAGGCGAGACTCTCGCTGGTAAAACGGTTTGTATTCCGCAGATACTTCTGCAGTGTTTGAGAGATTTGTGCGGTGCGAAGTTCGAAATGCTGGGCCAAGACACTTGACCGTTACGGAATCCGCAGTGTTAGTGCATGTTGTGACAAACTACGAAAACAGTTTGGTACGGTGCCCGGAGTTGGGTTTGCGTGGAACCGAATAGCATGGTGTTATTATGACCGCTTGGCATAGTTGACAAAGCAAAAAGCCAGATGGGGTGACTTGGCGTCTGTTGCGTGCAAATACCGTAGATTATTGGCGCATAAACGGTGCAGTACCTCGGTTACTGAAAAAATACTTGTGAGTAGCTTGTTTCCATAAAAAGTTTTGATGAACTTCTGCACAGCCAGATCTCGAGTATTGGAACGAATTAGTAAAATTTTGATCATCTCGCCATGACAATCGGTTTCAGTAAGTTTATATTTCGCCTTGCCGAAATTCCAATAAACAGTGGGACTTGATCTCGCGCAGGGTGGCACATGTTGTGCCCAGGCCGCTGATACACCTGAGTTAAAAGTTGATGATGCAGTTAATCGTTCAGTGAAATTATTGAACGCCGTGAATGAACCGGATTGACTGAACTGGTTATACAGCGTCAGGGTAAGGATCGTGTATTATTGTTGAGCCTCCTGAGTTAAAGATTCTGACAAAGCGATTATGATGCTCGGACGTACCCGCACTTTTGAATTTAAAGATGTCAGTGGGAAAACTGTTCTGACAGGTAAAAAGACTTAAAGGATGCTAAAGCGCAAATTTCTTTGGCAACCAGTCTGTTGTCGGTTTGAGTTCAGTGATGATGAAGGCGGCAAAAAAGTTTGCTGATCTTACCGCACGTAACATAGGTAAAACCGATCGCCATTGTGTTAGATGGTGAAGTGCTTACCTTCAATCCTGTAGCGCGAAGCTGAGCTATAACTGGCGGCAGAGCTCAAATCTCGTGATCACGTACTATGGAAGAGGCTGAGGATTTGGCTATTTTACCGCGTAGCGGTTCTTGCCCAAAAAAATTGAGGTTATGGAAAATTGACTGCTGGACCTACATTAGGTTGATTCTAAAGAAAAAAGTACAAAGTTTTTGAATCGGCGTTATCGGTGTTTTTGTATTTATGATTCTGTTTTACCGTTTATCAGGTATTGTAGCTTGTATTGCATTACTGCTTTTGGCGTAATGATGCTGCTTTTAGTGATGCGGTATCTGAATGCGACGCTGACTCTGCCTCGGTATAGCTGGTATCATCCCTGTCTATTGGCACGGCAGTAGATGCTAATGTCTTGATTTTTGAACGATTTAAAAGAAGAAATTCGCAATGGTAAAACTTACGTTCAGCAATGGATGCAGGATTTAATCGTGCGTTGTAACTATTTTTTTGACTCTAACGTAACGAATTTAATGGCTGCCGTTATTTTTCATCTTGGTACTGGACCGATTAAAGGCTTTGCAGTAACATTTATTGGTGTTAGCCTTTTGAAAGTATGTTCTCGGTATTACTGTGATTTCAAATTTTGCGCTTTTTGATTTCAAGCAATTTCACTAAAAAATCCCGCTTTATGTTTCTGCTCGAAGGGAGGTGAAAAATAAATAATGTTTTGATCGTAAAGAATTATAAAATTTTCTTTTCCATCACCATTATTTTTCTGTTGATCGGCTTTGGTTCCTATTTAAAATACCGTGGTTTTAATCTTGAATTGATTTACAGGCGGCAGTTGATTTCGATTTGACTTTGAAAACCAGTCAATGGGCATTAGGTTCGATGTCCTGAAAGAACATGATATGGGCGGGCGGTATCATCCAACTGGGAAAGATGGCAAAACTGGAAGCCAAACAGCGGGCTGATTCGTACTTATTTCGGTGTTGTGGAGGATAAGAATTAAGAGCTACGATGAATGATCTGCAAAGCAAGTTTGAAATTATCAGATACAGCGTGTTTGTTGAAAGTTGGCGCTACAATCGGTTCAGAACTGGTACAGCAGGCGGCGCTATGGCAATAGTTCTTTCCTGGGTATTGATGATTGCTTATATTACCTTTTGTTTGAGTTTAAACTCTGTAGGCCAGCGGCAATTATAGCACTTATTATTGATGTTTTGGTAGTATTGAAAGTTACTTCCTCATTGCTCCAAAATGGAAATGGATTCTCGTTTGTTGCACTGCTGATTGAAGTTTATTATTCTGTTAACGGTACGATCGTTATTTTTGGACCGTATCTGTGGAAAATCTTGCAAATACACATCGACAGTGAAAGCCCCGGCGAGATCGATATCGATAAATGTATTTGGCAGCGACAAGGGACAATTTATACTGTGGCAACATCATTGTTTGTTATAGTGTCAATCTTCCTTTTTGGTGAGAGACTATACATAAATTTTTTCTTTCGCTATGCTGGTAGGTTTTGCCAGTGGTGCCTATACGCTGATTTTTCTGGTTGGTCCGATGTGGATGTTCTTTGAAAAATAAGAAAATTGGCATTTGATGAGAAATCCCTGCAGTTACAATAGATTTTTTCATTTTATTCGTATAGTATTTAAAATTGATACAAAAAAATGAGATCTTTTCACAAAATGCTTGATAGAAATCTTAAAATAGATTTCTTGCTTTTGAAGCGTCTATTTAAATGGTATTTAAACAACTGCTGATAAAAATTCAAGAACGATCAGAGCAAAATATAAGTGACATAAACCGCATCCATTTAGGGAAATTTAAGACCGTTGCCGGTATCAGCTTCTTTTGATAAATTGTTCCAGCCCCCCAATAATGCTGTAAAAGTAAAATAGCAGATAAACGAGGCCGCTCTAATGGCAGATTGTTGCTGATAAAGAAATCTTCTTAAATCAAGGATACACAGCTTCCAGACCTAACGGCTGGATATGGCCCAGACATTGAAACCCGGCAAGGTGGGCAAGGAAAGCATTGCTATCAGCACTATATTGATATAAATAGTTTTACCGCCAGGCAGATCGCGGATGCAGGCAGTTATATTTTCAAAGACTGCAATAACAGTAGAATAAGAGGCAAATATCATGAAGAGGAAGAATAATGCTCCCCAAAAATTGACCCCATGGCATTGCGTTAAAAAACGTTAGGTAAAGTTACAAAAAAAGGGGAGGTTAGGTCCGCTGTCCGGATTAACAATTAAAACTAAAGCAGGCTGGAAAAAATGATCAAGCCTGAAATAAGTGCTACGGCTGTATCCAAAATAGTGATAAATACTGCCTCGCCTGTTAGAGAACGTTCTTAAGCAATATAGCTTCCAAGAAGAGTAATTTATAAGAAAGTTTTGTCCGTGAAGTGGCGAAAAAAATAACTTCGGAAACACCTTTTCAAAGACTTATTGAAAACTGTGATAGAGGTAATATTTAAGACCAGCTTCCGCTCCTGGTAAGAACATGGAGTTTGCAGCTAAGTTAACATGAGGATGAGCAGTAGGCTAACATCATTGTTTTCTTTTGTGACTTTTTCTACACCGGCCTGTAAACCTAAAAAAGCACAAACACCAAAAACGTAAACCAGACCGTTGTGACCATATTGAAAGTCATAGTCAGCGGATCACCGGGCAGGTTACCAAAAGAGCGCTCACAATTCCTTAGCATCAAGCCCCGCGAAGTCACCAACAGCCATTTTATAAAAATAATACAGCATCCAACCAGCAACGTTGTGTAGAACATCATCAGGATATAGTTGCCGGCAATAGTCTTGGTATTTATAAAGGTGCCATTTTAGTTCCTTTGGGTTCTAAACATCAAATGAAAAGCTGGCACGGAGCACTAACCAGCAACCGTTGTGCTAACATCATCAGGATATAGTTGCCGGCAATAGGTACGGCCTTTACCTTTGAAAATTGAAAGTGCAGCGCTACGGCAGCTGGCACGGCTCATGAAAATTCTAGGGCAATCCTAGAATGAGCAGGAAAAATAGATAGATAAGTACGAAAGAGGCGCCTCCGTACATGCCTGTAATAAATGGAAAAACGCCATACGTTACCAAGGCCGATAGCACAGCCAGCAGAAATAAGGATAAAGCCGTCGGATGAGAAATGTTCATAGTAATAAAAAGTCCTTTCACTCTGCACAATAACAAGCATATGATAAATATTATTAAAATACTATATAAAGAATTTGATGTGAATTATTTGTGAACTTGTGAATGAAATGAAGGCGCTAATTCGGAATTTTCAAGTGATGCTTTTTTTAGATAATTTCAAGTTAATAATAAACTCAACTTCGCGAAGTTTACCTCCGCAATTTAGTTATGATGGCTGTTTTTGAGAGCAGGATAAAGTGGACAAGAAGACAGTAGATCAAAAGAATTTTTTGCTGGTCATAACAACTCCGCCAACGACAAAGTTTTGGTGCTGATGATATCCATCCAAAAAGGGATGGATAAGATAAAATTGAAGAAGCGAGTTTTCCGGATAAGAGATGAATAAACTTTCTGATAGGGATTCGAAAGACTTGCTTCTGGGAAAAAGACCAACAGAAAAAAATCAGAGAACCTATTGTGTAGCGGAAACCCCCTGCAGACTTAATTGCTGAAGAGTGTTTACCAGAATGATCAGACTGGAATTATGATAAAATACTAATAAGTAATAACTGCCCCTTGATAAACAAGAGCGTAAAGATGTAGAAGACACTTTACTTTTGTGAAATGTCTTTGGATAATAAATTTTATAAAAAACATTATATCAAATCAAGCCGCAAGAAAAATTTGCCTGATACAAAAAATAACAAATAATGAGGCAGGTAATTTAGGACGATAGTTAAAAGGTTTTGTAAAAAATACCGGTAAGTCTTTAAGATTGGGATTTATTGCGATCCAGTAGTTGAAGACGATCGTAGTAAGAACAGCAGTAAAAACCAAGTTTAAGACTGCTGTTTTGGAAAAGAAAATAATTTATGCCATAATGGGAAAGTAAAATAAAACCATAGCAGCATCTCATAAATATAAGTGGTAGCAGGCCAACCATAAAAAGAGCAGGGAAAAGTGATATTTGCTGGCCGCCAGTTTACATCCTGGCATAACAGCAGAAAAGTAAAAGCAGATAAAACAGTGACCAGATAACAAAGTCTTACACTTTGCAGTCGTTTTTTAAAAAGGTAAGATAAGCTATAGTAGTTTCTGGTCGGCATTGGCAGAATAAACCATAACCGGAGATAAAAAAAGAATGCGGGGAACACTATAGCGTGAAAGTATTTCCAGCAGCATATATAAGAAACTATTGGGATAAGGTGCTTCTAGGACAAAAGAACTAACGTGATACCGATGACCCAAGCATGGTGATACCGCGCGGTCGTCAATTATTTGATTGCGTTCCGGCATAAGATACCCCTTTTGAAAGTAGATTTATTGATTTATATATTATACCTAAGCCTGTGTGGGATGGCAAAGGAAAGTATGAATAAAAAAAAACAACAGACTCGTAAGAGTCTGTTTTTGTGGAGGTTAGTAAAAACAATGTTTAAGTGACAACTGTTGCGCGGTAAACCTGTTTGCCATCTTTAAATCCAACTATAACAACAGCACTTTTACCGCATCGTGGGAAGCGTCCAAAGAGGTTTTGCCTGTTACTGCCTTCGAAAATCTTTAAAAGCAGCCAATGCTTCTGCTACTTTTTGCTGATTCATAGACACCTGCGCGTTTGATGCTGTCGGCTAAAAGCATGGCTCCATCATAGCCAAGCACTGCGGGCGCGTTGTGTTTTTGCTTATAAGTTTTAGCATAAGTATTTACGAAAAGCTTTGGAAGCTTCATTGGTAGAACGAATCCGGCCGTAATGGTTTGTGAAATAGGTATTGTTAAGAGATGATGCACCTTTCGCTATTTCGACCTTTCACTTAGTATTATCCCAACTCGTCACCGCCGATAATAGGAACTGTAATACCCAGTTCACGGGCTTGTTGCATTGTTTTATTTCATTATAATTAGGTATATAATTATTTAGTGAGCAGAATTATTTTTTAAAATAGTTTTAAAGTTCAATTTTATGATTAATGACAATTGTATTGCTTAGAGAAAATTAGCCAGACTTTGGTATTAGTCACTGTTGTTATCAATAAACAGCTTTAAGCGTTCATTTAAATAAATTAGCACCGACAGTACCCTGAAATGACCGATACAAACCTTAGCTGTATTCTTGGTTCGCTTATGACGGTATTTTTCAATGACGAGAGAGTGAAAAGCTACGATGAGGCAAGGGCTTGCAACACGGAAAGCTACGGCAGATACTACCGTCATATGCTTCAAAGCGGCATTTACACTGCACCGTCGCAATTCGAGGCAATGTTCGTTTCCTTTGCTCACAGTGACGAGGATATAGCAAAGACTATTGAGGCGATAGAGTCTTACAGATAACAAAAAAACGGAGCTGTTCAAATCAAGCTGAACAGTTCCGTTTTTATATTCCATATATGGCGAACAGCGTTCGCCCGTTTTGTTTGCCTGACAAACTCATGATATCCACGCAATTTTGGCTCAATATTCCCAAATGCGGCTTTCAACATAAGTTTGCGAGAAATCAGGCGGGCGAACACTGTTCGCCCCTACAATGCCAACGTGTTATGCAGAATATTTTTTATATCAGCAAATTCTAGGGAGAAGCTCTCCGCCAGGCTGTGGGAGAAGGGTCTGTGAGCCTATCTCTGTTTTCATTACAACTCTGCCTGCGTTATCCTCTGTGACCTCGCCTATGACAGCGGCGTTCTCTGAGTTTTTTGCACTTTCTAAGGGCAGAAACGATATCCTCTGCTTTGTCCTTTGGTGCGAATATAACAAGTCTGCCCTCGCAGGCAAGATACAATGGTTCTAAGCCCAGCATACCGCACACGCCTTTCACCTCGTCTGCCACCGGTATTTTCTCAGCATCAAGGGTTATTCCCACACCGCTTTGACCTGCTATCTCGTAAAGAACAGTGCCTTACACCGCCTCTTGTTGCGTCACGGATAACGTGGATATCGTTTGTAACGTCGAACATGGCTTTTTACGTTTGCCCAGAGGGTGCACAATCGCTTGTTACGTCTGCCTCTATGCCGAACTCGTCACGAGCTAAAAAGTATGGTACAGCCGTGTCTGCCGATATCACCTGACACTATAACGGCGTCGCCTGCTTTGGCAAGCTTGCCTGAGGTGTTGGCGTTGTCCATTATCCTGCCTATGCCCGTAGTGGTAATGAAAACGCCGTCTACCTGACCTTTTCCTGCCACCTTTGTGTCACCTGCACATATCTCGACACCTGCTTCCCTAGCGGTCTTTGCCATGGCGGCGGCTATCTCCTCAAGCTTATCCATTGGAAAGCCCTCCTCGATAACGAAAGCACAGGAGAGATACAAAGGCTTTGCGCCCATGCAGGAAAGGTCGTTCACAGTGCCGCAAATACTTAGCTTGCCGATATTTCCCCCTGCGAATTCGTATGGAGAAACTATAAAGCCGTCTGTGGTGAATGCTATCTTGCCCTTTTCCATGGAAAGCACGGCGGCATCATCGGCGGTCAGGTCAGGGTTAGCGAAATGCTCCTTTAAAAAAAACACGGTCGATAAGCTCGGAGGTCTGCTTTCCTCCTGTGCCGTGGGCAAGGGTAACAAATTTATCTGTCATAATTATTCCTCTTTTCGGATAGTTTATTTTTACAAATTGCCATACTGATAATATGCCGAGCAAGCGCCCTCATTTGACACCATGCACGCACCTATAGGGTGCAGCGGTGTGCAGACCTTGCCAAAAACTTTACAGTCTGAGGGGCTTGCACTTTGCCCTGCAAAACATCTCCACAGCGGCAGGCTGGGTTTGGCTTGCCTGTTATTTTCGGCAGGGAGAATTTCTTTCGTGCGTCAAAGTCAGCATATTCGTCACGGAGTATCATGCCTGACATTGGTATGATACCAAGTCCACGCCACTCGCTGTCGCAGGTGGTCATGACCTTTTCCATAAGCTTTATGGCGGCTGGGTTGCCCTCAGGCTTTACTACTCTAGGATAGCAGTTTCTGAAAAACGGCTCGCCACGCTGAGAAAGCTCTATGGTAACAGCAAGAGCCGTAAGAAGTTCAGCGGCTGTGAAGCCCGTAACAACGCCTGAAACGCCCTTTTTTCACAAGCTCCTCGCATACGGCTGTGCCTGTGATAGCGTTGACATGGCCGGGGTACAAAAAATGCGTCTGCGCTTCCCTCCAAAGCCTTATAGGCGTTTGGCATGGTCTTGTTTGCACCAAGAATAGAGAAGTTTTCAAGTCCCAGCTTTTTCGCTTTTTCTACTGCAAAGGCAGGCTGATGGGGTGGTAGTTTCAAAGCCAACGGCGAGAAATACCACCTGCTCATCTCTATGGCTTTCGGCATATGAAACTGCGTCAAGGGGCGAATAGACTGTCTTTATCACAGCACCCTTTGACCTTGCTCCTGCAAGGCTCATTTCTGTACCGGTACTTTATAAGGTCGCCGAATGTGCATATCACCGCACCTTTTTCAAGGGCGAGCATACAAGCCTCGTCGATAAAGCCAATGGGGGTAACGCACAGGACAGCCAGGACCTGAGATAAGCTCAACGCTCTCAGGAAGGAGTTTTCTTATGCCAAGCCTGAAAATCTCGTGGGTGTGAGTACCGCAGACCTCCATTATGCGAAGCTTTTTGCCGTCATCACGTTTGTAGGAGCTTATTATCTCCTTTGCATTTTCTATAGTGTTCATTGGATACTCTCCATTATCTCGTCAGTTTCTTCGCTATCGTCAGAGGTTATCTTTGCGATAGCCACCCTGCGTGTACCATGACATAATCCCCCTACCTCGAGATCGTCGATAAGGTCAGCAGATACCTCTTTTTTGCACCGCTTGCGTCAATAACAGCAGTGCCCTCGTTTACACTTACTACCTTTGCAGATAAACCTACACACATATTAATACCTCCAAAAATTTAATCTATATCACCAAGTCGAAATCACAGAGCAAAAAAAATGAGATACACAGGCGACCCAAGGTCGCCCCAGCTTATTGAAAAAGTTCGACAAAAAAGCGGGACGTCGAGGGCTGCCGTCCCCTACAATTGGCGTAAATACGCTGTTTATATGTAGGGGCGAACAGCGTTCGCCTGTTATTTTGGTATTTTCAACAGTCTCAGGCGACCAAAGGTCGCCCCCTACAGAATAAGAAAATCATCGCCGCTAGGCGATACCTTAATTCCTCATTCCTCACTCCTCATTCCTCATTCAGATAAAACGCTTGTCCCAAAGCTATACCACCGTCATTAGCAGGCACAAGGCTGTGGATAAGCACTCTAAGCCCCATTTTTCAAGGCGGCACTTCACCATTTTAAGCAGAAGCTTGTTCTGAAAAACTCCCCCGCTCAAGGCACAGACCTTTACGCCTGTTCTCTCGCTTATGGTCCTGCACGCCTGTGCGGTCATATCCGCAAGAAGTGAATGGAACTCATAGGCAAGGCGGTTTTTGTCCTCACCATTTTGCATACCCTGGCAAAGACGACGATAAGAGCCTGAGTGCAGAGCATTATCCTGCCCTCTTTTTCGGCAGTGAGCTTTTCCATAGCCTCGTAAATACCGAAAGGCTCACGGCTGAATTTTTCTGCCGCAAACTGCAACGCCATGGAAGCTTCGCCCTCAAAGGTAGAAGAACGCCTTATGCCAAGCACCGCAGAAGCGGCGTCAAAAAGCCGTCCTGCGCTTGTGGAGCTTACTGCGTTTACTTTTTTCTCTGCCATTATGGACAGAAGCTTGTACTCTTTTGCTGTACAAATACCAAGCTTTTCACAGATCTCTCCGCCCCTTTCCCCATAGGCTGAGCCTGCAATCATTGCGGCAATACGCCAGCCTTCTTTAGAGGGAAAGGTCACCGCCCACCTGCATGAAGGGCTTTATGCTTCCCATACGCTCAAAGCCTGTGCGGTCGCAGAGAAGTATCTCTCCCCCCATATGGTGGTGCCGTCTGTGCCAAAGCCTGTGCCGTCATATGATACGCCTATGACCTTTTTCGCTATAGTCGTTTTCTGCCATGCAGGAAAGTATATGGGCATAATGGTGCTGGACTTTTTTTTTCAAAGGCAGGTCAAGCCCCTCGGCAAATGCAACTGTATTGTATTTGGGGTGCATATCACAGACTACGTTTTGCGGTGTTGCTTCCAGAAGTTCGCACATACGCTGCACGGACTCCTCAAGCGCCTTTTACAGTGCGGATATCAGCCATATCCCCCACATAGGAAGAGAGATAATAAAGGCTTCCTTTCTGATACAGAAAGTATTTTAAGCTCACCGCCTATGGCAAGGGTCTGACCTTTATCACTGCATGATGTCATAACAGGCAATGGTGCATATCCCCTTGAACGCCTTATTATGTAAGGCTTGCCCTCAAATGTATCCATGACAGTATCGTCTGAGCGTATCAAGATACGTCTGTTGTGGGATAATATCAGGTCGCAGAAGCCTGCTATTTCGCTGAGTGCGTCCTCGTCGCTTCGACAGATAGGTGCGCCACGGACGTTTCCGCTGGTCATAACAAGGCTGTCGGTCATTTCCACGCCGTCATCGTAATCAAAAAAGAAGCAGGTGCAAAGGGGCAGCTAAGGGAGCATTACTCCCACTGTAGGATTATCGGGTGCAACGCTTTCGCAAAGGCTTCCCGCTAGTTTTTTATCAAGAAGTACGATAGGCTTTTTGCCAGCCTGTGAGAAGCTTTTCCTGCACTTCGCCAAAATCGCACCTCACGCCTTGCGGTAGAAATATCCTTCAGCATAACGGCAAGTGGTTTTGCAGGGCGGTTTTTAAGCTTTCTGAGCCTTTCACTGCGCCCTCGTTTTTTGCGTCACAGCAAAGGTGAAAACCGCCTATGCCTTTGACAGCGATTATCTTCCCTGCCATGACAGCTTCTCTTGTGGCTGTGATAGCCTTAGACCCTTTTTCGCCACTGCCTATGATATAGACCTCAGGACCGCACTCGTTACAGCACACAGGCTGGGCGTCATAACGCCTTTGTGGCAGGGGTCGGTGTACTCCTCCTCGCAGTCTTTGCACATTGGAAAGTCAGCCATTGTGGTGCGAACTCTGTCATAGGGCATAGAGTCCCATAATAGTGAGCCTTGGACCGCACTGAGTACAGTTTATAAAAAGGGTGGAGATATCTTCTGTTTGTTTTGTGGAAAAGCTCTCCCTTGCATTTTTCGCACACTAGCGATGTCAGGGGATACGAAAATATCCCTTTTTCCTTTTCGCTGTCGATTATCTCAAAGCTGTCAAATGGTGGCTCGTCCAAATGGGCGGAAATTATCTCCATTATCACCGAACGCTCAGGGGGACGGCTTTCAAGGGCTTTTTTTTCAGCTCGTCCACAGCCTTTTCACTGCCCCTGTGCGTGTATCTCAACATAAGAGCCTTTGTTTGCCACAGTGCCGCAAAGTCCAAGGTCTGACGCTTCACGGCTGACAAAAGGTCGGAAGCCCACGCCCTGAACGATACCATAAACACGAATCATCTCAGTTTTCATCAGATAAGCTCCCTGACGGTATCCTTTATCTCGTCCTCTGCTTCACTGCTGAGAACGTCTATAAGCACGTCCTCAAACTCCTCACCGTCCTGACCCTCATCTATGGCGGCATTTCTGAGCCTGCCGAACATTCTCACAGTATGCACTGTAGGGCTGCGGCGAACGGAGTCCATGAGAATGTTCTCATAACCTCTGCCGTAAAACTGCTCCATATATCTCACCACGGCACTTGTCATGCTGATATCAGCCATGGGGTGTCTTTCGAGAAATCTAAGCAGAGGCAAAACTGCGTTTATGCCCTCGCCGCTTTCGTCAAGCTCCTCCATGCAGTTTTCGGCTTCATGTTCAAACCCCTCAGAGCCGAGATATTCTTCAAGACGCTCTATAATTTCTTCTGTCATATCTTTTTCACTCTCTCCCTGCAAAAGTCTGCCTGAAAGTCCGAAATGCGGAAAGTCTATAAACTCGCCGCTGAAATTCTTCATAACACGTCTGAGGGTCTTGTCTGCGATAACAACGTCATAGTTATCACCAACATTGTCGCAAAGGTCGCTTTCGTCTGCAAGGAAAAAATCACTCTGCTGTGAAAGCTCTTTTTCTGCATAAAAAATGTTGCCGATGTGCAATTGCATTTGCCGCTTTTTCTGTGATAAGCTTTCTCACAGCGTCAGCCGCTGTTTGGTTATGTATCACAAGGACTTTTTATCCGTAAAGTTATCAGCTTTTTGCACTATCTCCTCAGGCAGACAGCTTTGTGGATATTCTATCTCATAAGGCGTGCCGAACTTTTCTTTGAGATACTCCGCCGCCTTTATTGTCGCTGCTGAACAGACTATGTTCATCTCTGCCGCAGCCGCATTTTTCACATCGTCAAGGGTGCTTCCCATGCCGTAGCATATAACATTCTCCCACCCTTTGCCTTATATTCCGCCACTATCCTCTCGGGGCTTATGATACTAAGCTCCAAAGGCGTTGCACCTATAATGCCAAGCCTGCCTTTCTGAACAGGCTTGCTCTCAGTGGCAAAGGTCTTGAAAAGCTTATCCACACCGGCTCTGAGCCGCTGTCATAATAGTTCGTGCCTGTACACTCGGCTGTTATGCAAGGAAGTCCTGTTTTCTTCTCTGCCATTCGTTTCAACGCTCTCATATCTGTTGCGATGACAGCAGGCACAGGTGTGCCTATTTATGGCGGTAAAGGCTGGTCTTATCTGCTCACAGGCTTTGAGAGTTTTTTCGATAAGCCTGTCGTCACGTCCTAAAATTGCGTCCATATCACGAAGCCCCGCACTAAAGACTGCGCTCTTTTTTGTAAACCACCTTGGCTCGTCAAAGCCACAGACGTTGCCTGCACAGCCGCCTGCGTCGCATATTACCATTAGTCCTCCAAGCTCATAGAGCACTGCCGACGCACCTGATTGGTCAGGGGCAAAGGGGTGACAAAAGCTTCAAAAGATTTTTCATTTATCCTCCGCTCCTTTCCTGTCAAGCGCTTTTTCAAGGTCGCAAACAGCTTTTTTCACTCCTGCATAGCCGAAAGGCTGTATCTCGTCATTGAAGTCTGCTCCTGCTATGTCAGGGTGGTAATAGGCACAGTCCTTGCCGATATAAACGTTCACCCGTTTGTCAGGCTCGTAAAAGAGCATTGTTGGTGAGAGATTTGAATATATTTTTGTTTCAGGGGAAAGCTGGGCTATCTTTTTTCACAAAGCCGAAATTTCGCTCCCCCACAGTGCCGAATATCTCCGCCACCTTGAAGCCGTATCTTATAAGTGACAAAGACATTTCTATAGGGTCGCAGTTTGAAAACCTCGCCCACTGCAAAGCACAGCCCTTTATGCTTTTCTCTGAAATCATCTATAAGAGCCATGGTCTGCTCATAATACTCTTTATCGCAAAGCTCCGCTCCTATCGCCTGACCCAGCAGACGGTACTGCGTAGATATCTTGTCGGCCTGAAAACTCTCGCAAGCTCTATAAAAAGGTATGTTAAGCTCCTGCTCCATTTGCTGGGCGGCGTATCTTGCTTCCGCATTGAGTACAAGAGAAAAATTTGCCTGCGACATCTGCTCATACTCCTCAAAGCTTTCACACCTTGATATCTCTCTTATCTTCCTTACTCCTGCGCCTTTGAGCAGACTGTAAAGCTCGCAATCCTCCTGCAAGGGTGAGAAATAACCGAGGATATTCACCTCGTCAGACTTTCTCTTGCGAGGTTTCAAAAAGTGAATACACCGATTTTCGCACTGAAGCCATAGGGGCAGACGCTTTTCCCTTTGTGAGGGCATACATATAGCATGGCACAACAGGCACGCCTGCTCGGTCGCTGGATTTTCTGCACACTCTGTCCATATCAGTGCCGAGGAGAGCGTCAACGCAGGTTATACATATCATCACCGCCGAGGGAGTGTGATCAAGGCTTTGACATACCTCCTCCACAGCTTTCGGTATCTTTTGTAAAGGTCGTTCGCCTGTGACGATATCGGTATCGTCATGAAGCAGGTAGAAAAATCTGTCGCCGTAGCCGCTTTCCGCACTGAGCATAGTGGTGTTTTCGTCCACAGCAGGGCAAGGGAGCCACAAGAAGCATAACCGAATTTGGCACTGCAAGTCCTGCTCTTTTACACCAAAGCCCTGCGCTCCCGGTGAATTGAACGCCAATGTTGCAGGGGAGCTGTAGATAAGGTGCTTTGCCGAAAGAAGCTCGTCAGGGATATTATCTTTTCCCTTTTGGGCAAGTCTCCGCCGCCGTTATGTAAAACGCTTTAGTCATCGTTGTCCTCCTGAATAAGGGTCTGGGCAAGCTTCAAAAAGCATTTTGCCGCCTGACAATCAGACTCGCCCTCTATGACGGTCATGCCCTTATCCTCCATCTGATGATATCGTCGCTTCTTGGTATATCCGCAACGATATCAAGTCCTGCGCTTTCTGCAAAGGCTCTGACCTTTTCTTCCTCGCCCTCAACGTTTCGCCTGTTCATGACGATACCACGGACTTTTGCATAGCTTCTGTCGGCAAAGTTTTTTCACCGCACTGTTTATATTATTTGCGGCATACAATGCCATTTTTCGCCTGAGGTGACGATAAAGCACCTTTGAAGCGTAGCCCTTCTGATAGGTGCGGCGAAACCTCCGCACACAACGTCTCCGAGAACGTCATAAAGCACAACGTCAGGCTTATATTTTTCAAAAAAGCTTTAAGTCTTCAAGCAGGCTGAACGTGGTGATTATACCTCTGCCTGCACAGCCAAGTCCGGGGGTAGGACCGCCTGTTTCTATACAAAGCACTCCGCCATAGCCCTCTTTTTTGATATCTCCTCTATGCTCTCAGGCTCATCGTCATGCTCTCTGAGAGATAATTCATCACAGGCATAACAGGCTCGCCCCCAAGAAGATTTATGGTGGAGTCAGCCTTTGGGTCACAGCCTATTTGTATAACTCTTTTTCCCAAGACTTGCAAATGCGGCGGCAAGGTTTCCCCGTAACTGTGGATTTTCCTATTCCGCCCTTTCCGTAAACGGCTATTTTTATCATAAAAGTATCCGTGCGAAAGCACGTTCCTCCTTTTATAGGTTAAGTATTTTGCTTACATCTTTTATCTATCAGATCGGGGATATCTTTAAGAAAACATCTTCCCGAAAAAGCAACGTGTGGCAGTGAAATAAATCTTGCCCCTTTGCATATAGGTCTGAAAAGCGGGTCTGCTATGACGGTCTTATGCTGTGAAAAAGCTTTTCAAGCTCTGCTTCTTCCTCGCAGAAAATGTCCGTCCCTGACAGCACCTCGTTGTTTCTTATGCCAACTGTCGCCACAGTTTTGCGCCAAGTTCAGCCCCAAGGGAAGAAGCAAAAACGCTTTCCCCGCAACTATCATATGAGCATTCTCTACAGCTTTTTCACCGCAGGAATTTATACAAACGCCCTCTGACACTGCTCTTTTCAGGTCAGCGGAAAGCTTTTTGGAAAAGCTTTTTCCCACAGGCACGCCCACAACATATGGCACTCCATAGGTATCAAAAGATACTTTGCCGCAGCTATCCCGTCTGAGGATATAACAAGGCTTACAGCCGCCTGTGGTGCGGCAGAGATCTCATCAAGGCTTCTGTCCATAGCAAAACAGCTTTGCACTGAAAAGCCGTTATCCAAAAGCCACTTTTTATGGAGCTTACGCTTGTATTCACCGAAAAAGTCAAGAGGCGTTGCACCAATAATATTCACTGAATTTGCCTGCTTTTCTTTTTCCTCACGGCAGAAAAAGCTTTGCAATATTAAGGAAAGCCCCCTCTGCTCCATGGAGATAAGAATGTGTGCCGTTGGTATCAACGAAAAAAAATGTGGTCAGACCCGTTTGACGCTCTATCTCCTCAGCCGCCGCACTATAGTCAAAGCCTGTCATTGCAGGCATTGGCGAACCGCAAATGGCTATGAATTTGGGTGAAAGCTCACCTGCCGCTTTTGCCACATCACGAATGAACTTTGCCGTCATTGCCCATAACGGCGTCCGCTTCTGTTAGTGCAGAAATATATATCATGCTTTTGCGGTCATACCAGCGTGGCTCGTCATGGGTGGCGTAGGTGGAGTTACAGCCCGAAGCGTCATGGACGACGGTCATTCCACCAAGCTCATAAAGCGCCGAGCATACTCCCGAAGTATCCGCCGCATATATGGATATCACTTTTTGCATTCATAGACAGCTTTCACACCCCCCAGCCCTTGTGTTGTATCACCTTACGTCTGTCCTTTTTGTTTACTGCTCCCTCAGCCATAAGCTCTGCAAGCCTTTTTTTATGCCCTCGAAGCCGTATCCCCCGCCCCCTGCGACTATATCAACAAAGTTATCTGTCTGGCAGAAAAAAGCCGCTTTCTGACCTACTGCAAGATATTTTTTTCGCACTGTGAAAACTCCATTTTCACATTCACAGTAAGGGAGAATTTCAAGGTCGTGGGCAATGGGCTTTCAGCCACTCAAAGTCTGCCCTTTCCTCCTCTGAAAAGCTGTCGGCATAACAACGCTTCACATTGAAGCCTTTCTCTGCAAGAAGTCTGCAAAAGCCAAGGGGCCTTGGCAGAGCGGTATAATCATCCACGGCTATAGGCAAATCCCCTACTACCTCAAGGGCATTTGCAAGAGCCTTGTCGGCGGCTTCTCTGTCAGCAGAAAAGTCAGGCGTTTTCACACCAAGCTGGGTGCAAAGTCTGCTGTAATTTTCTCTATCTCATCATAGCCATAGCACAAGGGCAGATACAAATGCTTTGTGCCAAGTCGCTTTTCAAAAGTTCCTCCTGACGGCTTTGCCGTGGGAGATAGGTGATATTCAAAGAGCTTTCCGCCATGGAGAGATACCCTCATAGGTCTTGCACTTTGTTATGTCAAGAAGCTCAAAGCCTGCTGAGTTTATTATTTTTACAAGCTCGGAGGCTTCGTCCGTGGCTCTGTCACAGCCTATTATTGCCGCCGTTTTAGGCTTCTTTTCGCACTTTTCAAGTGGCTCGTAAAGCTGTTTTCTCATAAGGCTGTCGGGGAGATAGACTTTCTCATGGTGGGCGTCATGTAGCAATCTATAAAATGCACCTGTGGAAACAATGTCGAAAGCTCGTCTATTATCATTTTGAAGTCACAGCCTGCAAAAGGTGAACACAGCTTAGAAAAATCAAAACGCATTTTGGCTTTTTTTCCTCAAGCCTGTTTATTATATCCCTCACTCCGTCTATAACGTCCTGCTCCATTGTGCCGTCATACAGATCCTGCTCCCAGAAACAGTCACCCATGACATTCTGTCCATGGCATTCATCTCTGCCGCAGTTAGGATAACTCCCTTAAACAGCCCCTGTGCGCAGACAAATATCTGCCGTGACTCAGGGATAAGCATACCTGTATGGACGATATTCCACACGCCCCTTTGGGGGGATTATATTCAAGACCGCTTTCAAAAGGCGCAGGAAAAGCCGCCTTCGTTATATTTATGCCGCTCTCTTTTTGTCATTTTTCTTCTCCCATACCGCAAAGCTCGGCTATCTTATCCGCCAATGCTTTTTATACTGCTCTGCCGCAGTGCTGTCAGGAAAAAGCTTCCATGACAGTTTTTGCGCATATCCTCAGCTTCGCTCACAAGGTCGCTTCGGTCTATCTCGGCTATCACAGAGCTGTGAAAATCAGCCGCAAGCTCTGCCGCTTTTTCCTCCTCGTTTTTACGTTGCGTTTATTGAGGATAAACCGCCAAGAGAAGCATATCCACGGCTTTTGAAATTTTCCACCGCCATTGCGATGTTTGCGGCGGCATATACAGACATACTCTCGCCTGACGTGATGATAAACACCTTATCGGCATAGCCCTTTCGCATTGGCATTGAAAAACCTCCGCACACCACGTCTCCGAGAACGTCATAGATAACAACGTCAGGCTGATATTTTTCATATGCGCCCTTTTTTTCAAGCTCCTCCAAAGCGGCGATTATACCTCTGCCTGCACAGCCAAGCCCCTTTAAGACCGGACCGCCTGCTTCAACGCACACAACACCGTTATAGCCTACCCTTACCATATCTTCAAGGTCAAAGCTTTCGCCTTTTCGCACAAGGTCAAGAACGGTCGGTATTCTCTCCCCCATGGAGAAATATGGTGGAGTCAGCCTTTGGGTCACAGCCTATCTGCATGACTTTCAGCCCTTTTTGTGCAAGTGCAGCACTGACGTTTGATGCCGCCGTTGACTTTCCTATTCCGCCTTTTCCGTAAAAAGCAAGCTTTATCATTATCTGTGATCTCCTCTTGATATCTTTATTTTATAGCCTATGGACTCCATTCGTCTTTCAAGGCAAGCCCTGCACTGTGCTGACTCGTCACCTGTGCATATCTTGTTGTCATAGAGCATATATTTTTTCTCACTGCCACAGGGGACAGATTCGGCATTATAACGTTCGCACCTGACAGCACTCCTTGTTCTCTCCCTTTTGGGTTTATAGTACCAAGGGGCTGTGGTGGCAGGCAAAAGAACGTCGGGGGAGCATTATCCTGCAAATGCTCAGCAGAAAGAGAGTAAGCTCATATGAGCCTTGTGGACAGTTTCTGAAAGGCGTGTCCTTATGTGGGAGAAAAGGTCCAATGCCTATCATTTCGGGCTTGAAATCGCACATAAACTCCATATCCTCAGCAAGGCACTCCACCGTCTGATACGGCGAGCCTATCATCATTCCACAGCCTGTTTGATAGCCTATCTCTTTAAGATCTGAAAGACACTCCATTCGGTTTTTCCAAGACATTTCGGCTGGGTGGAGCTTTTTGTAATGCTCCTCGTCGGCAGTTTCGTGCCTGAGAAGATACCGGTCTACACCTGCATTGAAAAAGGCTTCATAGTCCTCACGGCTTTTCTCACCTATGGATAATGTCACCGCACAGTCAGGGTGACGCTTTTTATCTCTGACGATACCGCAGAGCATTTCCCTGTCATAGAAAGCGTCCTCACCGCTTTGAAGCACAAAGGTACGGAAACCATAGCCGTAGCCCTCGTCACAGCACTGCAAGATCTCCTCGGCGGTGAGCCTGTATCTGCTCACGTTGCCGTTTGAGCGCCTTATTCCGCAGTAAAGGCAATCGTTTTTGCAGATGTTTGAAAACTCCACTATGCCCCTTATGTAGATATCCTTGCCGAACATTTCCTGCGAAATGCCCCTTGCAAGCTCTGCGGCATAGGCTCTGTCGCTCTCGTCATATTCTTTTATAAGCTTCACCCATTCATCGTGGGAAAAAGCTTTTTCTCGCAGTTTAGTTTATCAATAAGTTCTCTGACCGCCATTGTGATCTTCAAGCTCCTTTACAAGATGTGGGAATACACCTATGCTCCTTTTCAGTATACCTTTCATATAGGCAATTGCAATGCCATAATTTGTGAACGGCACGTCTGCGTCACAAGCACATTTCATTCTGTAGGTAAGCTCTTTTGAACCTAGCATACAGCCGCCACAGTGTATGCAAAGCGCAAAGTCTGAAAGCTCCTCTGGAAAGCCGTGACCTGATGACAGCACTATCTCAAGATTCTTGCCTGTGTATTCTTTTAGCCAGTTCGGAAGCTTCACAGAGCCTATATCACCGCACTGTCTGTGATGTGTACAGCCCTCTGAAATAAGCACCTTGTCACCGTCTTTAAGATTGTCGATAGCTTTCACGCCCTTTACTGCGGCGTCAAGAAAGCCCTTATATCTAGCCATAAGGATAGAAAACGAGGTGAGAGGGATATCCTCGGGAGTATCCTTTGAAACTCTTGCGAAAGCCTGACTATCCGTTATAACAAGTGCAGGCTTCTCTATCCTGCCAAGCACTCCTGAAAGCTCAGTTTCTCTTACCACCACTGCACAGGCGTTTGCTTCAAGAACATCTCTTATCGCCTGCTGTTGTGGCAGGATAAGCCTGCCCTTTGGTGCGGCACTGTCGATAGGGGTGACAAGCACCACCATATCGTCGGAGGCTTTATAAGGTCGCCCACAAGCTTCATTGTCATGGTGTCTGTTTCAGTGAGCTTTGCAACGGCGTTTTTAAGCTCCTCTATGCCTGTTTTCTCTTTTTGCGCTGACGTACACTGCGCCCTCCTCTTTTTTGGGATATCAGTGAGCAGGTCGGCTTTGTTTTTTGGCTATAATAAAGGGTATGTTTTTCTCTTTGAATATTGAGATAAGCTGTTTTTCGCAGTCTCAAGGGGCAAGGTGCAATCGATAACAAGAACTGCGCAGTCCGTTCTGTTTAGTATCTGCTTAGTTTTCTTCACACGAAGCTCTCAAGCTCGCCCTCGTCGTCAAAGCCGGGGGTATCTATTATCACAACAGGGCCAAGGGGCAAAAGCTCCATTGCCTTTGTAACAGGGTCGGTGGTAGTGCCTTTCGTATCGGATACCACTGCAAGATCCTGATTTGTTACTGCATTCACAACGCTTGATTTTCCTGCGTTTCGTCTGCCGAAAAAACCTATATGTATACGTTCTCCGCTTGGTGCGTCATTAAGTCCCATTGCAAAAGCTCCTCTCAAAAAAATAAGCCATACCCCTGAGGATACAGCTTTGATAACAAAAAGGCTATGCTTGCTCATAAAAAACCTAATCCACGGGCGAACGCTGTTCGCCCCTTCCCTACATGAGATAGGGCTTTCTATCTGCTTTTTACTTTTTCTGCTTGATGTGTATTCTTTCGCCTTAAAGGAGAAAAAACTCGTTTTCGGCGTCAGGGTCACAAATATTTATTAGATTTTTACTGTGGCGAATAAAGGGTCTTGGCGGTCACTCCCTCAAGCCTGCCTATCTTGCCTGCAAGAGAATTTATAACGTCCTGCGGAGCGTCAACTGCCACACTTATTATGTTCATGCCACGCTCTCGGTATGGCAGACCCATTCGTCCTATTATATACTCGGCATGCTCATGAAGAATTGCGTTTATCTCCTGCGCAGAGCCGTTATCGTGTGCGATTATTGCAAGTATTGCCACACGGGTATCCATAAAAACCCCCGTAATGTAAAAGTGTACTTTATCTTACTTTATGATAGCACGATTTGTTGGCGTTGTCAATTGGAAGTTATCTATTTGAATAAAATTTTTAGATAACATAACATTTGACTAAAATATATGACATATACTATTGACAAGTAGAGTTAGCCATGGTAAACTTATTTTGTGGAGTTCTTTTTAGATAAAACATAAGAATAAAATATAGCTATGGAGGAAAAAGACAATGACTCTTGATAAGCTTAAAACGGGTGAGTCTGCCGTGATAAAAGCGGTAGGTGGCGAGGGTGCGCTTAGGCTGCGTTTTCTCGACATGGGACTTATACCCAAAACAAAGGTGAAAATGCTAAAGCGTGCGCCAATGGGCGACCCTCTTGATATTGTGCTTAGAGGCTACGAGCTGACGCTCAGGATAGAGGACGCAAAAAAACATAGAGATAGAAAAAACAGAGGAGAATGACCATATATGAGATTTGCCCTTGCAGGAAATCAGAACTGTGGAAAGACCACGCTTTTTAACGCCCTTACAGGGTCTAATCAGCACGTTGGAAACTTTCCCGGTGTAACAGTCGAGCAGAAGGTCGGTGACATAAAGGGGCAAAAAACTGCACTGTGGTGGATCTGCCGGGAATATACTCACTGCGTCCTTACACGCAGGAAGAGATCGTCACCCGTGACTACATAATAAATGAAAAGCCTGACGGCATCATAAACATTGTTGACGCCACCAATATAGAACGAAATCTGTATCTCACTTTTTACAGCTTCTTGAACTGCGTGTGCCAATGGTGCTTGCCTTAAACATGATGGACGAGGTAAGAGCCAACGGTGGAACGATAGACGTAAAATGATGAGCGACGCACTTGGCATACCTGTTATACCAGTAAGTGCGGCAAAGGGCGAGGGTATCTCAGACCTTATCGACAAGGCTGTAGAAACTGCCCGAAACAAGACAAAGCCTGTTGTCACAGACTTTTTGCTCAGACGATTCCGCTGTGCACAGATGTATACACGCAGTTGTGCATCTTATCATGGATCACGCCAACCGAGCAGGCATACCGCCGAGATTTTGTGCTTCAAAGCTTATTGAGGGTGATAAGAATATCGAGGATCAGCTTGAGCTTAATCAAAACGAGCTGGAGCTTCTCGAACACTGCATAGTGGAAATGGAGGACGAATCAAAGCTTGACAGAAATGCGGCGCTTGCAGATATGCGATACGACTTTATCGAGAAAGTCGTTGCCATAAGCGTTGTGAAATGCCACGAGAGCCGAGAACACAAGCGGAGCGTAAAAAATAGACCGCATTTTAACGGGAAAAATACACTGCACTGCCTGTATTTTTTTCGGGATAATGTTTCTTGTATTTTTCCTCACATTCAATGTTATCGGCTCGACGCTTTCCGACTGGCTTTCCCTTGGTATCGACAAGCTCACCGACCTAGCAGACAAAGGGCTTACAGCCTACGGCATAAACCCTGTTGTACACAGCCTTATAATAGACGGAGTTTTTGCAGGCGTTGGAAGCGTTCTAAGCTTTCTGCCTATAATAGTGACGCTGTTCTTTTTTCCTTTCCATACTGGAGGACACGGGCTACATGGCACGAGGAGTGGCATTCGTAATGGACAAGCTTCTTAGAAAGATCGGTCTTTCGGGACGAAGCTTTGTGCCTATGCTCATAGGCTTCGGCTGTTCAGTGCCTGCCATAATGGCGACGAGAACGCTTGTATCAGACCGTGACAGAAAAATGACCATACTTCTTACCCCTTACATGAGCTGTTCGGCAAAGATACCTATTTACGCAGTTTTCTGTGCAGCGTTTTTCAAAAATATCAGGCGCTTGTGATGATAGGCTTATACATAACAGGCATAGTGCTTGGGATAATAGTTGCACTGATACTGAAAAATACAGCTTTCCGTGGCAAGCCTGTGCCGTTTGTAATGGAGCTTCCAAACTATCGTCTTCCTTCGGCAAAAAGCGTAGGACTTCTTCTTTGGGACAAGGCAAAGGACTTTATACAAAGAGCTTTCACAGTTATATTCTTTGCGACTATCATAATATGGTTTTGAGACCTTTGACGCAAAGCTCAACGTTGTAAAAGACTCCTCCGACAGCCTGCTAGCTCTTATCGGTCAGGCTATATCGCCAATATTCAAGCCTTTGGGCTTTGCAGATTGGAGAGTGACCACCTCGCTTATATCAGGCTTCACTGCAAAAGAGGCGGTAGTAAGCACAATGGCGGTACTGATGAACACAAGCACTGCAAATCTTGGCACTGCTCTTTCGGGAGCATTCTCCACCCTTTTCCGCACTGAGCTTTCTCGTATTCACCCTGCTTTACACCCCATGTGTTGCGGCGGTGGCGACCATAAAGAGAGAGCTTGATTCAAGGATACAGACAATAGGCGTTGTGATAATGCAGTGCATGGTGGCATGGCTTTGCGGCTGTGCGGTATATCAGATAGGAGCGTTATTATGAATACAGCCGACTGGATAGTGGTGATACTTCTGCTTTTATGGGCAGTAACGGCGGCAATAAGTATATCAAAGCAAAAGAAAAAAAGGTAAATGCTGTGGCTGTTGCTCACACTGTCACAGCAGATGCGGCAAAAATAAGGCATAAAAATAGCGGAGAACTGCAAAAAGAATGCGTTCTCCGCCATTTTATTAATATATAAGCAACACTAAGAAAATCAAAAATTTACAATGCATCTGGCTTTTTTCGTTAATACACCTGACAAATAAGCAAAAATGTGATATAATATAGCTTAGGGCGAAGTTATCCACCCTGTTTTTTGAGATATGGTTAGTTTATTCTAACTTTATAAAAGAAAACCAGCTTAGAAAGGTCGGTATTATGAAGAAACAATTTTTTAGCAATGAGAAAGACGGTTTTTATGGTACATATTATGAAAACCCAAAGGATGCAAACTGCGCAATGATAGGTCTGTTCGGTGACGATCCTAATGACTTTATGGCAAAGTGCGGAGCAAAATGGCTTCACAAAAATGACGTGAACGTTATGTGTATGTCACCTGACGTGAAGAACTACGTCCATGTGAACTTCCCGCTTGAAAGGATAGAGACCGCTATAAAGTGGCTCAAAAAAGCCATGGAAACAAGAAGATAGGCATAATGGGAATGAGTACGGCAGGAATGGATTCCCTTGTGGCAGCTTCATATTTCCCTGACATAACACTCACTTTCGGTCTTACGCCAAGCGACTTTGTATGGCAGGGGCTTTGAGCAGGGCGAAAAAAAGACGGCTGCAAGGAATGGCCTATCCCTGACGCTTCCACACTTTCATGGCAGGGCAAGCCGCTTGCCTATATGCCGTTCGTTTATGCCCACCCTGAATACTATCACAAAATAGAAGAAGAAACCAAAGGCTCGGGAGATATAACACGAAGCACGCACCTTTTTATCGACTCTGAAAAGGCAAGAGAACATACAGAGGAAGAAATGATAAAGGTTGAGAACATCAAGGGCAAGCTTATAATGGTGGGTGCTGATGACGACAGCTTCTGGGAGGCAGGAAAATACGTCCGCCGCATGGATAAGCGCTTGAAAGAACGCCCTCACGAGTGCGATTACGAAGCCCTGACTTACGAGCATGGAACGCACTTTTGTGCTCCCTGAGACAATGCTCAGAAAAGCACTTCCTGTGGGACTTAAATTCGTAATGAAATTTATTTTCAAGGCTGCAAAGGACTATCCTAAGGAGTGCGAGCAGACAAGAAAGGATATCGACAGACGGCTTTCTGCGGCTTTAAAACAGTGGGTAGCTGAATAAAAAAGCCCATAAAATACGCTATTTTGTGTAGGGGCGACCTCTGGTCGCCCCTTGCTCGATATAAAGTTTTACGATAAACAAAAGACCGACTTCCAGCGAAAAAAGCTGAAAGTCGGTCTTTTGTTTTTTGCAACAGAATAAATGCTTTCAAAAAAAGAAGATTTTTGTGAATTTTGTGAGTTTTCTATTGACATTAGAGTGCGGATATGGTAAAATTAACGGTATGTGAATATTTTCTAATAGCAGTCACATATCAAAGCAAAAAGCGATTATTTTATATAGATAGTGGTGGGTCATCATGACCCTGACGAAAGGAGCAAGCTATGTTTATAAGCGATACAGCGAAATATAAAAATAATAGGTATCTGCACTTCATGCGTACAATCTGACTATGTGAGAGATATAGTATCTTCCATAAGCCGAAAGGGTGTAAAAGAGGGCTACAAGGTGCTTCTTTTTAACACCTTTTGCGACCTTTATCACAACATTTCCTACAACCATGGTGAAGCAAGCATTTTTTTGATCTTATAAATTATGACATTCTTGACGTACTTATAATAATGCCCGAGGCAATAAAAAGAGACAGCATTTCCAACGAGATAAGCAAGCGTGCCCATGAACATGGTGTTCCTGTCATATGCGTTGACAGTACAATGGATAATTGCTGCAGTGTGACATTCAATTACTCTGACGTTTTTTTGAAAAGATAGTTCGCCATGTGATCGAATTTCACGGCTGCAGAAGAGTTAATTTCATTGCTGGCGTAAAGGGCAATACTTTCTCAGAAGAGCGTATAGAAGCATACAAAAAAGGTGCTTGCGGAAAACGGCATAGAATTTGAGCCTGAGCGTCTTGGCTATGGTGACTTCTGGGATATGCCAACAAAAAGAGTATTGGAGAAATTTTTAGAAAGCAGTTTGAATTTCCGCAGGCGATAATATGTGCAAACGACGCTATGGCGATAGCAGCTTGCAGCATACTGAGAGAACGCGGCATAAAAGTGCCTGAAGACGTTATTGTAACGGGCTTTGACGGCATCGAGCTTGAACAGTATAACAGCCCTCGTCTTACAACGGCGGCTGTAGACAATGATGTGCTTGGCGAAAAGATAATAAACGCCATAGACCATATGATGAACGGAGTGCCTCTTCCTGAAAAAAAATAGAGGTCAGCTACACCATGAGGATATCCCAGTCTTGCGGCTGTAAAAAATAGACCCGAGAGAAGTAGGCGACAAGATCCTGAGCTTTACCATAGAATGAACAATTCTGATGGTCACGAACAGCATATGTTCTCTTATCTTGCAAAATCAGTGGAATGTCACACCGTAGAAGAAATGGCAAAGGTAATGGCACGTTCGGGAGATTATTATAGCTGGGTATGCACAAACTCTGATTTTCTGTCAAACACGAGGCAGAGAGAACGCTTTAATAACAGCTTTACAAAGCAGATGAGAGTTTTCATGCAGACTTTTGACAACAAATACAAGACCGGTGAAGTATTTGACACCAAGCGATCTTTTTGCCTGATATGGAGCAAGTCCTTGGACGCCATAACTGCTTAATGTTCTCGCCGCTTCATTTTCAGGACGAGGTCATAAGCTATGCGGCAAATTCATTTAGTCCTATATATTTTCTTTTCCAGAACACAAGACGTTTTATAAACAACACCAATCAGATAATGGAGAGCTTTTAAAAACCGCCAGCGGCTTGAAAGGGCAAATGCGGAGCTTGCAAGGATACATATGCTTGACCCCATGACGGGGATATATAACCGCAGGGGCTTTTACAAGAACGTAAGAAAGCTTATTTCAAAGGCTGAGAAACAGGGCGTAGGCGTATGGGTATTCTCCATTGACATGGACAACCTTAAAAAGATAAATGACCTCTATGGTCACAACGAGGGTGACAAGGCGATAAAGGCAGTGGCGTCGCTGATGACAAAATGCACTGCAGAAGGTGGGATATGCTCACGCTTCGGCGGTGATGAATTTGTGGCTTGTTATCGCTGAAACAGACGGTGCAGACAGCTTTTACGAAAAGGTATCCCGCAGCATTGCAGAATACAATCGCAGAAGCAAGTCGCCATATGATGTGTCGATAAGCTGTGGCTACAAAGCTGGAAAGCCGAAAACACTGAAAGAGATCGACGATCTTATGAAAGCGTCAGATCGTGAGATGTACACGCAAAAGCGTAAACATCATAGTCGGCGGGACTAACAGTCATAACAAGAGGGCGGATAGTTTGAAAACTTCCGCCCTTGTTTTTTATGCTATTTGAGTATGCCAACTCCCTCAAGAAAGATATTCCAGGAAAGCGAACGTTATTCCGACTGCAAGTGCGTCGATACTTGTTGCTATGGCGAGCCAACTTTTTTTGTCAAATAAACATTTGACAAAATTGCAAAAACTGTGATATAATAACGATTGTAATGTGTTTCCGTAGCTCAGCTGGATAGAGCGACCGCCTCCCTAAGCGGTAGGTCGGGTGTTCGAATCACCTCGGGAACGCCATAATGTGGAGACAAAAAAGATGTCTCCTGCGAAAAGCCCGAATATATCGGGCTTTTTTGCTACCCAAAGGTAAACAAAACACGAATGAAGGCGAAATGGGGTCTGTTTATGACCGAACAGAAAAAAGAATACTATCATAATAAGCGGCATCGCTGTGCTTGCCGTGATACTGGCATATTGCTTCCGAATTGTGGGCAGGGGCAGCTTCTACCCGATGCTGTTTTCCTATCTGCGCAGCTTTATCTATATCGGTCTGTTCGCCGCCTGGGGGCTCTCCGTCCGTCAGCGGATCGTGCCAAAAAGCAGGTATGCAGATTTATGACGGTCACTGCGGTGCTTCTTATCATCTGGATGGTAGTCCGTTCGGCGAAGTATTTTATATTCTGGCAGCCGGACGCCGTCCGTTACCTTTGGTATCTGTTCTATCTGCCCATGCTGTTTGTGCCTATGCTGGCACTGCTGATTGCCATGTCGCTGGGGAAACCGGATGAATACAAATTCCCCAAGGGAATGTCGATTCTGTGGATCATCTCCGGCACATTGCTTCTGCTCGTGCTCACAAATGACCTGCACCGATTCGTATTTACCTTTCCGAAGGACGCCGCCGTGTGGACGGACAAAAACAACGGTTACTCGGTAGGTTACTTCATTAGTGTGGGCTGGCAGGTGCTGTGTGCCTTTGCCGCACTCGTAATTATGTTTTCAAATGCCGTGTGCAAAAAGGGAAGGCTCCACTTTCTGCCAATCGTTCCTATGCTGCTGACGATCGTTTACAGCGTGCTTTACTATGCGGGTGCGGATTGGCTGCTCCACTTGTTCGGCGATATTGCCGCATTCCAAAGTGTGATGTATATTCTGACCTTTGAGCTTTGCATCGCCTGTGGATATATACATTCAAACAGCCGTTATGTGGACTTGTTTGCCTCCTCTGTCGGCACATCGGCAGAGATCACCGACAAGGACTTTACCGTTCGGTATGCAGCTGTAAACACTGCGCCTATCTCAAAGGAAGCGATGAAAAAAGCCGAGCAAAGCCCGGTCACGATGGGCGGCTTGACCGTTCACACCATGCCCATTGATGGCGGCTATGCCGTGTGGACGGAAGGATGTGTCGGCTCTGCGTGACATCAAGGAGAACTCCGAGCTCCTTGCAGACGAGCTTGCCGACAGGAACGAAATGCTCCGTTATGAATACAAGCGTGAAGCCAAGCGCCGCAAGGTGGAGGAGCAAAACCGCCTGTATGATCTCCTGCGTTCCGTTACGCAGACGCAGATCGACCGCATTGCGGAGCTTCACTAAGGAATACCGCCGAATCTCAAGCACCGATCCCGACAGTGCCAAAACGCTCCTTGCCGAGATCGCCGTGCTGTGCAGCTATATTAAACGCCGCAAGCATCTGACGCTCCTTACCGACCGAGATATTAAAATAGCGGAAACGGAACTCCACCGTGCATTCAATGAGTCCCTCAAACGCTGAAGCTGTTGGGCGTCCGCAGCTCGCTCTATGTGGACGAGTCTCTTTCCATGCTCTCCAGCAAAACGGCGACCGCTGTATTTGATTTTTATGAATCGGTTATTGAAGCCGATATTTTGAATTTAACAGGCATACAGGTAAGCCTCATAAAGGCAGGCGGCTTGCGCTTGTCACTGAATGTGTGCTGCAAAGCCGACCTTTCCGCTTTGGTAAGCGGAGACAATATCCGCTGTGAAAAGAGGATGACGAGGAATACCAGCACCTTGTATTTGAAGCGAAAGAAGGTGACAGGAAATGAGTGCATTTTCTTCTCTTTTTCTGAATTTTGGCAGACCATGCTGCCGTTTATCATGCTTGTGGAGATCGTCCTGAGATCGGGCTGTTTATGTATCAGCTTCTTCGCAGCAATAAGCCTGTGCGCAGCCTGCTGAGTCTGGCAGTCATGGCGGTGATGATCCCGCTGCTATTCTCCGTTTCTCAGGCAGATCCCGATAATATCGGGGACGCATTTCTGCTGGACGCACCGTGGCTGATATTTGCCGCTGCCATTTTCCTTGCGGCAGTTCACTTTGCCATTGCTCTGCCGCGGGAATACCGCCGTAAAAAAAACGAGCTCTCGCCTTTCTCCATTAAGGAAGCAACCGATAAGCTGCCTATGGGCATCTGCTTTGCCGACCCGAACGGCAGGATCATCCTGTGCAACAACCGTATGCGCAGGCTCTCCTTTTGCCCTTTGCGACCACGAGCTGCAAATCAAAAGCGATATGGAAAATGCCCTGAGCGTGCCGGACAGATCCGTGACCGTCAAGGATGATTGCCTACATCCTGCCCGACAAGACCGTCTGGCAGTTTCGCACACAAAATATCACCGTGGACAGCGATGACCGCTGGCAGCAGATAACGGCGCACAATGTAACCGAGCTGTATAACGGCTGCCAAAAGCAAGAGGAAATAAATGAAGAACTGGCAGAAGTCAATCGAAAGCTCAGGAAGATGTACGCTCGCATGGAGAACGATGTCAAAGAGAAAGAAAGCCTTGACCTAAAGGTCTATATTCACGATACCATCGGGCGAAGCCTCCCTGACCATCCGTGACATCATAGACAGCGGAGAGGATACCGAGCGAAAGCTTGGGGCGCTGCAAAATGCCATCGGTATGCTGGCAAGCAACCGTGTCACCTCTGTCAGCACAATGGACGAAGTAAAAAGAACTGCACAGCAACGCTGGCGTGGCTGTAAAAATCGACGGCTACCTGCCCGTGATACCGCAGCCGAGGAGCTGACCGTTTCTGCCGCCAAGGAGTGCGTGACCAACTGCATCAAGCACGCAGACGGGAATGAGGTATATATCCGCATTGCCCAGCGGGGCGAACACTATGATGTTACCATAACCAACAACGGCAAAGTACCCGCAAAGCCAATAAAGGAAGGCAGCGGTCTGTCAACACTTCGCCGCAGTATTGAAAGCTCCGGAGGTGAAATGCATATTTCGCACAATCCACGCTTTGCTCTTCTGATTACGATTCCCGCAAAGGAGATGAGCCTATGATAAACACCATACTTGTAGAGGATGATTTATACATCCAAAAGCACTTTGTCGATCGTCTTGCGGCAGACGGCGAGTTTCATCTTGTCGGCGTTTTCCGTGACGCCTTTGAAGCGGAAAAGCACTGCGACGCCACCGTAAAGCTCGTCCTTATGGATGTGCAGACGCAGCACAAGCATTCCGGTCTTGCCGCCGCAAAGCGCATCAAAAAGGCTTTTCCGCAAATCAAAATCGTTGTGGCTACCTCGCTTGTCGATCCCGAAGTTTTGCAAAAAGAGCCAAAATGGGTGCTGCCGACAGCCTGTGGTATAAGGACCACGGAACAGAGGAGCTGATGAGCGTGGTAAAGGGCACCCTTGCAGGCGAAAAGGTATTCCCAGATACCGCTCCGGCCATTGAAATGGAGGGTACGATGTCCGATGTCTTCTCGCCCCGGCAGTTAGACATCCTACGCCTTTATATAAAGGCTTTACCTATCAGGAAATTGCCGATAAGCTGGGCATCTCCAAAAACGGCGTTCGCTGGAATCTGGACGATATGGTGGAAAAGAGCGGCTTTGAAAGCAGAGAAGCGCTGGTTGCAACCGCCATTGAAAACAAGCTCATGGTAACCACCTTAAAAAGACGAATAAGAGAAATTGAACCCCTTGGCTGTACGGTCAAGGGGTTTTTCGCGCCCAAAAGGCAAAAATTTTTGAAAAAATCGGGATTTATCTTCTGTTACTGGCACAAGTGCCAGTGACAAGCACCAAAAAAAATCCTTACAATAGATACTGTAAAATTAGGGTTGTGCTTTCAAAAGGTGGTGATGAATGATGAAAAAAAAAATCGTTCTGGACATTCAGAAGCGATATCCATGCGCACACCATGGAGCGAATGCTGATGCAAAAATTGGACGATTGCCAAGTTGTGATTTCCGAGTCGCCGGACGCAACCGCCGAGTGGTGCAAAACGCATCGACCGGATGTGCTTTTAATGGAGGTCAAGGCGTATTCGCCATGGATGTTCAAAGAACGAATGGCGATCCGTGACAAGGTAAAACGGAACACGGAAAGCTGTCGTGTCATTCTCTTTGTGGATGATGATACAGACGGAGAGTTGACCGAAAAGGTACGGCAGGCAAAAGCGCGAGGGTCTGATAGACGCTTTTCTCTTCGGTTCGGTATCCGAAAACTACTTTGCTTCGGTCATCGACAGTGTTTAAATCAGGCAACACAAAAAGCATAAAAATCTTCAAAATAATTATGAGGGAGGAATAATAGTATGACAAAAACGAACAAACGAAGGCGCGTCGCCAGCGTCCTGTTGGCGCTTGTGATGCTGCTCTCACTGATGCCGAGTCTAGAGCTTCCCGCCCATGCCTTTTGGGATGACTACGACGACGGCTTCGATTGTCCTAACTGCAACCACTACCATTTTGGCAGCGAGTATATGTGTGACTGCCTGTTCTGCACCATTGACTGTAACTATGAGTGCTGGGTTGAAACCCATTGTAACGACTGCGGTGTATGCTTTGGAGACACGCCCTATTGGTGCGAGACGTGCTATAAATGCGCGGACTGCATGGAGGACACGCACTGCTCCACCTGCGCCAAGTGCTACATCGGCGAGGATGACCAGCTGTGCGGCGAATGCCATAAGGGTCCCTTGCTGCTCCATAACCATCTGCGACTCCTGCGGCTTCTGCGATGACTGTGCAAACGATGACAGCGACCCGATGCACTGCTCGCTGTGTAACGACTGCTTCGGTTAGGTGGACGAGTGCGTGGACGATGATGATACCGGCGTCATCCCCTGCATCGATTGCCACACGGCCTGCGAGCAGTGCGAGGAATGCCTGCTGAACCGGGAGTCCTGCGAGGAGTGCGGCCTGTGCAAGGAGTGCTGCCGAGATAACTCCGAGGGCGGTGGCTGCCCGGACGGCGAGACCTGCGTGGAAAGCGCCGAGTGGGACGAGCACATCTGCCAGGGCTGTGACGGCTGGGTCACAGATAAGGAGGACGAGGACGAATTCTGCGAAACCTGCGAGATGTGCAAGGAGTGCTGCGAGGGCAACTCCGACTGCTCCGAGGGAATGTGCGCAATGGACACTGACTATGCGGATCACTTCTGCGAGGACTGCGGCCTGTGCTTCCACGACAGCGATCCCTGCGAGGACGGTTGCGATCAGCGCTGCAAGGACTGCTGCCGTGATGCCGTGAGTGCTATGGGCTGCGATCATGACGACTGGTGCTTCAGCGACTCTGATTTTGAGGATCATCTGAAGACGGAGCATGCCGGCGCCGGACATACCCACATCGCTTCCTCGTCCTGGGCGGCCGACGGAACGCAGCACTGGCATCCCTGCCGCTATTGCGACGGTGAAAAGCTGAATGCCGCCAACCACGAGTTTGACGCCAAGGGCGTGTGCAAGGTCTGCGGCTACATCAGCGGCAGTGCCATCGTCATCACCCGCCAGCCCAAGAGCGTCAAGTGTAAGACCTCTATCTACAGCAGCGGCGATTATGACGAAGAGCCGGAAAACGACCTGCTGTACAGCGAACATAACTGGGTCACCTTCTCTGTCTCGGCAAAGAGCCTGAAAGGCGACGAGCTGACCTATCAGTGGTATCAGAAGAATAATGCGAATCCCACGGCGGCGCCCTACAAGCTGCCGGAGAAAGATTACTATGTGGACGTGAACACCCCAACGCTGAGGCTGTCGGTTCCCGCCGAGTCCTGCCAGGATGACTACTCCTACTTCTGCGTCATCGGCAGAAAGGGCGACGCCTTCGGACACCCTGAAAACGGCGGAGGCAAAAACTGACTGCCACCCATGCCTACAGCCACAAGCAGGCGGGTGTGCCTGTGCCCACGGAGGAGAACCCCATAAAAGTACACCCAAATATTATTTTACTCCACATTCTGCGGAAGCAGAATGTTTCTTTTCCGTAAGCCCTTTGTCAAGGAACTTGTAAAAGATGTGAATCTGCCTGTCCTCGTCCTTGCTTTCGGGACGATCACCAATCACGATGTACTCGATAAGCTCCAAACAAGTCTCACGGGTAAGCTCCTGAATATCGACATACTTCTTGATATTTTCAATGTATCTGTCAATATCCTTTTCAGCCTGTTCAGCGGTTTCGCACTTTTCTTTCAGTACAGCGACTTTCTCTCTCAGCATCTTCTGCTCATCAAGATACTGATTCAGCATTTTCACGCAGAGTTCTTCGGGTACAGTACCGAGGAGCTTTTTCTTCATAGGTCTTACTGATAAGCGTTTCGAGCTGTGCAAGCCTTTTTCTCACCCTCATGGAGTTCCCTTGCTGTTATGCTGGCTCTCCGCATCGGCAGTAGCCTGTCTGCGTTTTCTAACGGCTTCACGGAGTGCGTCCTCGTCCTCAACGGCAAGTCGTGCCTTTGCTCTAATATCGTCAACAACAATCTGTGAAATTACTCTTTCCAAAATGGAATGAGGAGTGCAGCCGTCCATTCCGCTTCTAACATAAGTACCACAGCGATAGCTGACAGTCTCATATGTTCCACGCTTCTTAGAGGTGTGCATGGTTCTGTTCATTTTCATCTTGTAACCGCAGTCTGGGCAGTACATAAATCCTGACAGCAGAAGAATCACGCCTTCTTTTTGTTGTCTTGCCGATACTCACCGATGCGTCAACCTCTCTAACCTTGTCCCACAGCTCTCTTGAAATGATAGGTTCATGATTATTTTCAATCACTATCCATTCCGACCTGTCCTTGCGTATCTGCTTGTGATTTTTGTAGGATACCGTTTGTCACTCTCTGCTGTGCGAGATTTCCGATATAAATCTCATTGTTAAGAATGCCACGCACCATACAATCATTCCACAGATGTGAAGTCACAAGGGGATTATCTTTGCCTTTAAGCTGATAACGATGATCCGAGGGAGTTGCGATGCCGTCCTTGTTAAGCTGTATAGCGATCTGCTTCGGACTTAACCCTCTTGCCCTCTGCTCAAATATACGTCTTACGATAACGGCGGCATCTTCATCAATCAAGGGCGTATGCTTTTCATCATCTGCCTTGATGTAACCATAAGAAGCTGAAGCCGCCAGATACTTGCCCTGCCGAGAATTTGCTGCCATGACACTGCGTACCTTCTTTGACGTGTTGGCGGCGTGCCATTCGTTGAATAAATTCATCACAGGCATAAGATCCATTGCCGAACTGTTTTCTGTCAAGCGTGTCTACATTGTCGCTCAGGGCGATGAAGCGGATATTGAATGAAGGAAAAATGTAATCTATATACTGACCGACCTCGATATAATTTCTTCCGAAACGTGAAAGGTCTTTACAGAGGATAAAAGATTTATCTTTCCCGACTTTGCATCATCAAGAATCTGCTTGATACCTGGTCTATCGAAACTTGTTCCCGAATAGCCATCGTCCTCGCATATCTCGATAAGATTCCACCCCTCCCAAGCTTGCTGACATATTCCGTCAGCATCTTCTTCTGATTTTCAATCGAAAGGGATTCGCCCGCACGTTCGTCCTCCTGCGACAAACGCACATAGATCCCGACATTGTAAGTAGTTTGCTTTGCCATAATAACTCCTTTCCAATCAAAGCAAACCATATTCGATGATACAACTATTATAGCGCAGAAAACCGAATATGGCAAGTCTTTTTCAAAACTTTTTAGTTCTTTTCGGTTTTCTGAAACGCTCTTTTTTGAAAGCAAGTTCATAAAGCACCTTATCAAGGTCTTTTTTTTCACCCACGAAATGACTTGTCACAGCATAACGCTGACCGGTCCACTTCGTACACGGCTTTGCTGGTCGGCTTATCTTTATATCTCTCATTCAGCTCAGCCAAAGTAAATCCTGTATCTTTTTCTTGGCAAGTGTCTCCTTTCCGCCTGCGATTATCTATCTCTACACGCAATGGCTTTTTGTTGCAGGGGCGTTACGCCTGCACAGGTGCTGTACGGAACGGCAGAGCCGTCCCTTACACAGCAATCGTTTTGTTGTCGGAATATATGTTACTCCGAATAGGAATGATCTGTTTCTGAAAAGCTCATCTGCTTAGCGTACTTTTCGGAATAGCTTTCGTCCGAGCTGTTGTCAGCATCGGCAGAACTATCGTCAGCCAGCTCACCAATCTGCTCATAGGTCATACCGCTTTGCTGTCAGCTTGCCGATCAGCGTATGCTCCGCAGTCACAGCATCGAGAAGTGCCTGTCCCTCCGCACCGCCGTAAAGCTGTGAGAGCTTATCGTAGGTGTAGAGCTTGCTATCAATGATGACCTTGCGCCTGCGCTCCTGCACAGCTTTGATAGACTTTTTTCGTAGCTGTCGAGCTTTGCCTGATTCTCCGCAAAGAACAGCATCCGTAATGATAACAACGGACTTCTCATCAACCTCGGTCTTAGCTTTTTCTTACTCATTCTCATCACCTCCCAATGTATTGGATTTAGGGATAATACCCTATGCTAATATTATAGCATTCTCGGACAGCAAAAGTCTATTCGCATTGCGCAAGAAGTTGAGTGCGCCATAAAACTTCTTCATTCGTGAAATTGTTATGGGGAATTTTGCAGAAAGCAGACCGAGCATTGCAAATCGAGCCATATCACATTGACTGCATACTGCATAGGTCACCATTTCTGATTTATTCAATACGGAGAATTATTATCACGGAGCAACTATTTTTATAAAAATCATGCCCGTTTCCTGATTGAACGTGCTTGTATATATAGAGGGGGTTTTATCCGAGTGCCGCCGTGACCTATTCACATTCTGTATAGAAATATGCTGTTGAATTTAGGCACAAGGGAGAACCGTCATGAACAAAGTGTAAACTTTTCTGAAAAACAACGCCATTTTCTCAAAAACACCGGTAGAAAAGTGAAGGGCTTTTGACGTTGTGACGATCACACGCACCCCTGCATATCATTTTCATCATAAAATTTTTCTGCGGTATACTTAACGAAGCGGTCAATAATTTGGTATTAACTTATGGGGAGCATATTTCATAGGACTTCCAGCCCAGACTGCGCAATAACTGCGCTGAGCCAGTTTACAATTTCAAGAATGATGATATTGAGTGCATCACGCAGGAGCGTGAGCGAGTATGACCGCCGACCTAAGCGGCGGAGAGTTTAAGTCGCATAGCTCAAATTCGCTGACGGAGCATCGAAAGCCTGAGTGATATGAAAATCCCACAGGCTGGAAAATAGCGCTACAGCGCAACAAAAATAACAAGCATTGTATTTTGCGCCGCACAGCGAGCGAAAATACCAAATGCTTGTTAGGGGACACCCCAAGCGAAACGACCGCACAGCGGTCAAGAAAATGGCTAACGCCGAAATACAAACAAAGGAGACACCACTATGAAAACCGAGAAAAAGAAGCGTGGAAGACCGCCCAAACACAAGGCTATGGAGTTTGAGGGTATGACCTACGAGGGAGCAATCAATCACGCACTTGACAAAGAGGTCAGAGCCGACCTTGACAAGTGCCTTGCCGACAAGGACGAGAGCCAGCTTACCGACGATGAACGCAAGTACCTGAAACGCAAGAAGGAGAAGAAGTCCTACACCCTCAATGTTCGTTTCACCGAATCGGAAATGCAGGACATTCTTTCCAAGTGTGAGCAGTACGGTTACAAGAACAAGACCGAGTATATCCGTGATTGTGTTCGGGGCGAGGGTTGATCTCACGCCCGACCGTTCCGAAATTGCCGAGTGTAACCGTCTGATGAAACGCATCGGAGCAAACATCAACCAGATACTTGTCCGACTTTACAGCACAGGTCACATCTATGCCGAGGATATTACCGAGATAAAGAAAGGGGTAAACGAAATTTGGCATACACTTCTATCCATACGATCAGGGCAACAGTCAGCGCAGCGATCGCTTACATCACAAGAGATGATAAGACCATCGACGGTTTATATGTCAACTCTTATGCTTGCCGAGCCGATAGCGCAGGAGCAAGCGAGGACTTCCGAGCCGTCCGAAACACAGGAACAGGACGCACCCAAATCCTTGCCTACCACATGATACAGAGCTTTGGCCCCCCGGTGAAGTCACGCCCGAACAAGCTATGCAGATCGGAGAGGAGCTGTGCGACCGTTATCTGAAAGGCGATTATCAGTATGTCATTGCTGTTCATCATGACAAGTCGCACCTGCATTGCCACATCATTTTCAACAACACAAATCTGTATAACGGTCTGAGCTTTACCACCGAGCATAATCAAGGCAGAAAGTCTGAAAGAGCGTGGGCAGAGTTGCGTGAGATTTCGGACGAGATATGTGCTGAACACGGTATATCTGTTATCTCCGAGCCTGAAAAGGGACATGGGGTATCTCACTTTGAGAGGAATATGCAGAAAGAGGGCAAGTCGTGGAAAGATAAGCTCCGTGTCAGGATTGCGGAGGTCATGCTTTACAGCCGTGACTTCAAGGATTTTCTTGAAAAATGTTCGGAGTGCAGTATCGAATATGTTTACAAGCCAAGCAATAAGGTCAAGACTGAAATTCCGTTTATCAGGTGACGGTCAACAGAAGTTTACAAGAGCCGACACCCTGGGCGCAGACTTCACCCCCCGAACGCATAGCCGAGCAGATAGCGGAGATACAGGAAAAGCTGTCAGCGGCGAATGTCACTCCCGATATGCTTATCGAAGCGCCGAAGCCTGTTGTTCCAAAAGACCGAGCCGAAGCCGACACAGACAGTCACCGCACCGACAAAGCCGAAACAATCTGCCGAGCCTGAAACTATCACCGAAACAAGTGAAACCGCAAAGAGAAAAAGCTGCTGCGGAACAGGTGGAGAAGTTCTTTGCAGCCCGACGAGCAAGACGGCAGGCACAGCTTGATATGCTTAACGCAACTGCTATCAATCCGAAGCCTGAACCGTCTGCTCCCGGACACCACAGCCCACCCCTACGGAGAGTAAAGCACCTGAAAAGAAAGAAAATCCGTGGAAAGCTATCAGAGGTATGGGCAGAGCAAACGAAATCATCGCAGACCTTGAAGCTGGTGGCGTTATGTCATTCAGCGAGCTGTCTGGATTCTTCTTCAATACACCTCACTCCGATGACCACACAACTGAGCGTGCCGATCTGAAAAAAAGAAGTTTACAGCTATCGACACGCTCATTGCAAAGATGAAGCACCGTGACGAGCTGGAGCCTGTTTACAAGGAGTATCAGGGCAAATCGGGCTGGTCGCAGAGCCGTTTCAAGAAGAAAAATGCCGCCACTATCGAGGACTACGAGCAGACGGTCAAGTACATCAAGGAGCATATCAAGAAGTATGCTGTTGACGGCAAACCGCCGACGATGCTTGACCTTTTTGGAGAAGTCCAACAAGCTGAAATCGAAGTGGAACAGGCTTAATGTCGAGCATACCGCATTCCTCACCAAGCGTGAAACGGCGAAGAAGTACACCCGACAGGTGCGCCAGTACATCAACGAACAGCAGATGAAGCGTGAGCGTGAGAAAAGCCGTCAGAGGACACAGGCTAAACATAGAAATAAAAAATACACTTGAATAAAGAAAGGAAACAACAACTATGAGCAAAATAGGTTATATCCGTGTTTCTACGGAGCATCAGGAAACAGCGAGACAGCAGGAGATCATGTGCAGTTATCAGGTTGACCGCATCTTCTCCGAGAAGCTGTCAGGAGCGAACACCGACCGCCCTCAGCTCAGGGCAATGCTTGACTATGTGCGTGAGGGTGACACCCTCCCATCGAGAGTATCAGCCGTCTGGGACGCTCCACAAAGGACTTGCTGAACATCATCGACACCCTCACAGACAAGGGAGGTAACGCTCATCAGCCACAAGGAGAAAAATTGACACCGACACTCCTGCGGGCAAATTTATGCTCACCGTGTTCGCTGCACTCTCACAGTTGGAGCGTGAGCAGCTCAAACAGCGACAGCGTGAGGGCATCGAGATCGCTAAGGCTCAGGGCAAGTACACCGGGCGAAAGCCTATCCCCACCGACTGGACGAGGTTCGGTCAGCTCTATGGGGAATGGAGAGCCAAGCACATCACGGGCAGGGACTTTATGCGGAGAATGAATATGTCAGCAAATACTTTCTACCGCCGTGTGCGTGAGTATGAACTCCGTCACGGCATCACCGAGCCGACCTCAGCTTGACCGTCAGGCGAACGGAAATGCCACACATCACTATCCGAGCCTGCGGGCGGAATTCTAACCGCTGAAAAGAAAAAGCCCTCAGAAACGCTTACAAGAGCATTTCCGAGGGCTTGCGGTTATTCAGTTCCAATAAATAGAGTTTGTGCCTGTTGTGGTGTGCCCCACAATGCCTATTCAGACTTGTGTGGAACGAAAAATATAGTATTTGGCAATAAAACAAGATAACAATAAATTTATAGTTTAGTTAACTACATAGACATTTCCCTTTATGGCGATTTCGTTTATTATGGCACTACGGTTCAAATCTTTTTTTTGGGACAATAAAACAATACCTATAATATTAATATCAGATTGCTTAATAGTATCTTTACCTGTATTAATACCGTTTCTTATGTTTTCAAATTCGTCTTCCAAATAAGCGTGTTTATCATTTATTATATTAACAAACTTATCTAATGGTGAAATGAGCTTTTCGCCAGCATAGAACAACGGGATACCATACACTCCTCTTTCGTCATTTTGAGGATTTTGAATCGTTGGTAGTGTTGAATCAGAATCATTGTAAGTATCGACCCAAAGCCATGTCACTGTTCCGTATTCACTATATTCATCTATTACAGATGATATATCTGGATGAATTGATTGCATTCTTGAATGATACATATATTTTGCCTTCGCCAAGGATTGTTGAAACATCATTATCTTCTTCTGGCGTGGGGAGAAAAAAACGTTGATATTGAGAAGAATCATTTTCTTTTTAATAAGACAATTAGGAAAGTCTGTATTTGCGTTTACTCCGCTTGTGCCTGTCAATAAGCCGATTTTTTTCAAATATGAATTTCTGATCAAGACTCACTTTTAATCTGAATGTAAATTTGTTAGTGTATTCTGTTGTGCTAAAAAGGATAACTAAGAATAGAGTATTGATATTCATTACTGCTCTTTTTTGCTTGATGTCAAGCTCATTTCCATTTGGACAGCTTATATAATAATAATCTTGTATATCTTTATTCATTTGAGTCATCATTTTATCTCTGTTGTGATACTTAGATAAAACAAAAGTGCCTGCCGTAACTAATAATGATATAATTATAATTATAATTACCTTCAGTCCAATATTTCACGTCCTTGGC
>VOFK01002421.1_pt1 | contig 41928 bp, 75 predicted proteins | sample 5384121 | NCBI WGS metagenome assembly VOFK01 (sample SAMN12384730, study PRJNA508395) | human gut metagenome | isolation source: healthy gut J | host: Homo sapiens | reverse complement strand
CTGATTTGTTCATCGTCTCTCACGCTGACCTCGTTGAGGGTGAGGGCGGCGTCAAAGGGCCTGGTTGAGGAATGCTTGGCGTCGGGTACCATGCAGTAGGCACAGCAAAATTACTGCGCTGCTGGAAGTATGAGCCTTCCGTTGGCGAGACGGTCTGTGCCCGCGCTGCGCTGGAGTTCTGAAACGATGAAGTTTACCCGTCGGCGGTGCCATTAATAGCACCGCTGATTTTCAGATAAGGTGACATGATTTCTGGTTTTGTTATCTCTGCTGCTGGGGGCGGCGGCCGACACTGGTCGTGCGCTGGACCGCTTATCAAGCACTGAGCCACGGCGGCAAATTGGGCAGTATGGGTACGCCCGGCATTGTGGGCGCTATTGCCTGAATGACGGCATGGCGTTCTCGATGCTGAGCGGAAAGCAGCTTTCTTCTTATCTTCGCCACCAGCGCCGCGCTGCTGCTCGTGGCTTACCTGCTTTCCTTCCGCAGCCGCGCAAGCTCCTTGCAGCAGATCGCTTTCATCCTCGTGCTGGCCGAGGCATTGGCAAACTCATCGACCGTGTGCTCAACGGCGAGGTGGTGGACTACATACATCAACCCGTTGTTCATCGATCACCTTCCCAGAAGTCTTCAACTTTGCCGACATGTCTGCGTCGGTGTAGCGCTCTGGGTGCTGGTCATCGTTGGAAGAAGTGGAAGATAAGCCTCCCTCGAAGGAGCAGTAAAACCATGGAACAGCGTGAATTTATCGTAGAGCAGGAGACAGCCGGTCAGCGTATCGACCGCTTTCTCAGCGGCGAGGACACCGGCCTGTCCCGCTGGCGCTGCAGGCGCTGGTGCTGAGGGGCATGTGCAGTGCAACGGCAAGCCCCGCCAAAAGCCTGAAGCTCAAGGCGGGCGACACCATCCTTTTGGAAATTCCGGACGCAAAGCCCATTGAGGCTGTGCCGCAGGACATCCCGCTGGAAATTGTTTATGAGGATGAGCATCTTCTGGTGGTGAACAAGCCCAAGGGGGCATGGTGGTCCACCCGGCCCCCGGCAACCCGGACGGAACCCTTGTCAATGCGCTGCTGTGGCACTGCAAGGGGAGCCTTTCCGGCATCGGCGGCGAGATCCGCCCCGGCATCGTCCACCGCATCGACAAGCGATACCAGCGGCCTGCTGGTGGTGGCAAAGCGATACGGCGCATCAGGCGCTCAACGCCCAGATGGCGACACAGCATCCACCGTGTTTCATGCGGTGGTCTACGGCAACCTCCGGGAGGACGAGAGGCTTTGTGGAGCAGTGGATCGGTCGTGATCCGCATGACCGCAAAAAAGCCGTGCTGGCGAAGCGCTGCCGGGGCGCGGTATGCCTATACAGGCTGGCGTGTGCAGGGAGCGTACGGCAACTTTACCTACATAGCCTGCAAGCTAAAGACAGGCGCACCCACCAGATCCGGGTACATATGGCATCCACAGGGCACCCGCTGGCGGGATGCTGTCTACGGCCCGAAAAAAAACTGCATAAAATCGCTGAACGGCCAATGCCTGCACGCTAAGGAGCTGGGCTTTGTACACCCGGAAAACAGGGGGAGTGGATGCAGTTTGATTCCCCGCTGCCGCCCTATTTTACTGATTTTCTGACACGGTTAAGAAAGAGAACATCGCGCATGAAACCACCCCTCGGCGATACCCTTGTGATCTGTGACATGGATAATACGCTGCTGACGGCCAAGGGGGGATCCCCTGCCTGCAACCGGGCTGTCATCCGGCTGTACACCAGCCTGGGCGGACTGTTTACGGTGGCTACCGGCCGCCCGCCGGAGTCGATCCGTGCAGCGCTGGGGGATATCCGCCTGTCCCTGCCGGCAATCTCCTGCAATGGGGCACTGCTGTATGATTTCTCCACCGAGTCAGTGCTGCATCGCGCAACCCTGAACCGTGAGCAGGCCACCACCGCCATTCTGGACATTCTGAACAAATTTCCCCGCGTGGGGGTTGAGGTCATGGCCGGAAACGGCGAGATGTATGTCATCCATGCCAACGAAGTTACCCACGCCCATCAGGTGGACGAGCATCTGGGCAGCATCGCCTGCCCGGTCGAGTCGGTGCCAGATGGCTGGATCAAGGTCGTGTTTGCCTCCGACCCGGAGAGCATCCGCAAGCTGGGGCAGTACGCCAAGACGAAATACTACGGTCGGGATAACTATTTCCTTGCCACCAACAGCATCTATCTTGAGATCATGCCCAGCGGCGTAAGCAAGGCCAGCGGTCTGCACGACCTCTGCGCACTGATGAGCAAGTCCATGAAGAACACCGTCTTTATCGGCGACTACTATAACGATCTTGAGCTGATGCGGGAGGCTGGCTACGCGGTTGCGGTGGCCAATGCCCCGGCAGAGGTCAAGGCCGCCGCCGACCATGTAACGACCTGCACCTGCGCAGAGGGCGCGGTGGGTGAATATCTGTACAGCCTGATCGGCAAAAACCGAGGGCTGACCAAAGAGGGTTTGACGATGAAAGTCAGCGAACTGATGGACCCTAAGGGCGTTCTGCTCCATGCAAAGATCGACAACTCTGCCGATGCATTGGGTATTCTGGTGGAGCTGCAGGAGGGCATCGGCGTTATTACCAACGGCAATGCCTATTATAATGCCGTCAGCTACCGGGAGACCTTCGGAGGTACAACGGCCATCGGCGGCGGCATCGCGCTGCCGCATGCCGGCAACGCCGGTGTGTCGGCGCCGGGCATATCGGCCCTGCTTTTGCGCCACGGTGTGGATTGGGGTGCCCCGGACGGGGAACCGGTAGACCTTGTGTTTATGATCGCCGTTCCGCCGCGCTGCGAAAGCCTGCACCTGCAGATATTGGCACGGCTGGTGAATTTGCTCAGCCGCAGTGATCTGGTTGAGGCGCTGCACAATGCAAGCAACCCCCCCAGCGCTTTGTCGAGCTGATCGCCAAGGCGGAAAAACGCCTGCTTTGCAGACTGAAATCTGATTTGCCCCAGCTTGTGTATAAGCTGGGGCGTTTTGTTTACATCCGCCCTCGCCGTGCCTTCCGCAAACGGCGCGGGCGCATATAGAATGCGCCTCTACAAGATGTTCGTTAATTTAGCCAAAAAATACTTTAAAGCGGGCAGAGTATTATACGAAATTACACTTGCTTTAAACCGCTAAAGTGTGCTATACTTTAAAAGCACTAAACCGGCTGCGCTTGAGGGACCTGCCTGATGGCAGGTGTACACCTGAAGAAAAAAAGGTGCGCAGCGGGTACTATTGGAGGAATTTACATGAAAAAAAGCAGTTTCCCTTATGATGGCCGCCGCCATGACCATGGGTCTGGCCGCCTGCGGTGCTACCGCGCCCACCGACACCGCCGCATCCACCGCTGACGCCGCTTCCACGGCCGATACCGCCTCCAGCACGGAGGCTGCCGCAGACAGCAAGGTTTACCGTGTTGGCATCTGCCAGCTGGTCCAGCATGAGGCACTGGATGCCGCAACGCAGGGCTTCAAGGATGCACTTTGTGGAGGCTGTGGGCGCGGCAATGTGAAGTTTGATGAGCAGAACGCCTCCGGTGATTCTGCCAACTGCGCCACCATTGTGAACGGCTTCGTTTCCTCCAATGTGGATCTGATTCTGGCCAATGCGACCGCACCGCTGCAGGCGGCTGCACAGGCAACTGCCGATATTCCCGTTTTGGGCACCTCAGTCACGGACTATGCGACTGCGCTGGACATCAGCGACTGGACCGGCACGGTAGGCGGCAACATCTCCGGCACCTCCGATCTGGCCCCGCTGGATCAGCAGGCGGCCATGATTCAGGAGCTTTTCCCGGACGCCAAGACAGTCGGCCTGCTCTACTGCAGCGCCGAGCCGAACTCGGTTTACCAGTGCGATGTCATTGAGGGCTATCTGACGCAGGAGGGCTACACCGTTGCCCGCTACGCCTTCACCGACACGAACGATGTCACCTCGGTGGCACAGACGGCTGCCGACAACTCCGATGTCATCTACATCCCCACCGACAACACCGCTGCCTCAACACCGAGGCAATCGCCAATGTGGTTCTGCCGGCCAAGGTTCCCGTTGTGGCTGGCGAGGAGGGGGCATCTGCAACGGCTGCGGCGTTGCCACGCTGTCCATCAGCTACTATGATCTGGGCCATGCCACCGGTGAGATGGCCGCCAAGATTCTGGCCAAGGGTGGCGATATTTCTACCATGCCTGTAGAGTACGCACCCAATGTTACCAAAATACAACGCCGCCAACTGCGAGGCGCTGGGCATCACCCCCGCCGGACGGCTATGAGGCCATTGGCTGATAGAACAGCAGCCGTTTAACCACCATCATAACAGCGAGGAAGGGGAGGTAAACTTTCTTTCCCCCGCTGTTTTGGTGGACTTATAAAAATTCTGGAGGATGTTTTTATGGATTTCCTGACCTCCCTGTTGAACTCAATGCCCGGTGCTGCGGCACAGGGGCTGATCTGGGGCATTATGGCCATCGGTGTTTATCTGACCTACCGCATTCTGGATGTGGCGGATCTGACGGTGGACGGCTCGCTCGCCACCGGCGGCGCGGTCTGCGTTGTGCTGGTGCTGAACGGTGCGCCGGTGGGGCTGCCCTTGTGGCCGCCACGCTGGCCGGTATGCTGGCGGGCCTTGTCACAGGCCTGTTCCACACGGCCTGCGGTATCCCTGCAATTCTGGCCGGTATCCTGACCCAGCTGGCGCTCTATTCGGTCAACCTGCGCATCATGGGTACAGGCACGGGCGGCGGCAAGGCCAACCTGCCCATCAGCGTGGACAAGTACGGTCTGCTGGTTTCGGCCCGGTATGTCCGTGCGCTGGCACTCAACAATCCGATTATCGTGCTGCTTATCTTCTGCGCGCTCCTCATCGGCGTGCTGTACTGGTTCTTCGGCACAGAGCTTGGCTGCGCCCTGCGCGCGACCGGTGCCAACCAGCACATGGCTCGTGCGCAGGGCATCAACACCAATGTGGCCATCGTTCTGGGCCTGATGATCTCCAACGGCCTTGTGGCGCTGGCGGGCGGCCTGCTGGCGCAGTATCAGGGCTTCTCTGACATCAACATGGGCCGCGGTGCCATCGTCATCGGTCTGGCGGCGGTCATCATCGGTGAGGTCGTGTTCGGCAAGATCTTCCGCAACTTTGCACTGAAGCTGACGGCCTCCGTCATCGGTGCCATCATCTACTACATCGTCATGAACTTTGTGCTGCGCATGGGCCTGTCCACCGACGACCTGAAGCTGCTCACGGCGCTGGTTGTGGCGATGTTCCTGACCATCCCGTACTGGAAGGGCAAAAATACTTTTACCAAGGTACCCGTGAAAAAAGGGGAGGCAAGGACAATGCTTGAGATCAAAAATGTATATAAGACCTTCAATGCGGGCACCGTCAACGAGAAGGTGGCCCTCAAAGGGCTGGACCTGACGCTGGAGGACGGCGACTTTGTGACGGTCATCGGCGGCAACGGCGCAGGCAAGTCCACGATGCTGAATGCCGTGGCCGGTGTCTGGCCGTGGTGGATATGGGCAAGATTCTTATTGACGGGCAGGATGTGACACGCCTTTCGGAGCATCAGCGCGCCAAATACATCGGTCGTGTGTTTCAGGACCCGATGATGGGCACGGCGGCTACCATGCAGATCGATGAAAATCTCGCGCTGGCGGCCCGCCGCGGCCTGCCCCCGCACGCTGAAGATCGGCATCACGAAGAAGGAGCATGACACCTACTATGAGCTGCTCAAGACGCTCGATCTGGGGCTTGAAAACCGCATGACGAGCAAGGTCGGTCTGCTGTCCGGCGGCCAGCGCCAGGCGGTCACGCTGCTGATGGCAACGCTGAAAAAAGCCAAAGCTCCTGTTGCTGGACGAGCACACCGCGGCCCTGGACCCCAAGACGGCCGCCAAGGTGCTGACCCTCTCCGAAAAAATCGTCGAGGAAAACCACCTCACAACGCTGATGATCACCCATAACATGAAGGATGCCATCAAGTATGGCAACCGCCTGATCATGATGTATGAGGGTCACATCATCTACGATGTGCGCGGTGAGGAAAAGAAAAAAAATCTGCAGGTCAGCGATCTGCTCAAGCGGTTTGAGCAGGTGGTGACGGCGAGTTTGCAAACGACCGTATGCTGCTTTCTTAAGGCGGCGCTGTACGGCCCCCGCCGGCGGTTGGAATTGCGCAATAGTGCCCTGCTGTTTTTAGCCCGGGATGTATCCCGGGCTTTTTTGTACAAGGCACTGCCGCATAGGTATGGCTGCTGCGGCAGGAAAAATAGTACGGTAATGGCTGTAATAAAATTGTAATACGTGACAATTTTTTTGAAAAGCATGTTCAAAACGCCGTAAATATGGTATAATCTTTAACATGTATACTAGGTGGGATATGGCCTTTCGGCCTCCCGTTTTCAATAAAGGCAGTACCGTATATTCCCTGTGCCGCTGCAGTGGGCGGTGCTGCCATACATAAGGAGGATACCATTTCCTATGAGCCGCGAACCGTATGAAGGAAAGAAGGGCTTCAGCCCTGCACAGCGCAAGGCTGTGTTGTTGTGCTGGCGCTCTGTGCGCTGGCAATCGTTTTGAGTATTCTGGCTGCGTGGGTGCTGCCTGCCAAGCTGGGGCTTTTCGTCGGTGGTGCAGGCGCCTATGATAAGGATGCCTATCCGCTGGACACATCGCTGGAGGCTGTGCTGCCGCAGGCCGCTGCAGACGATGCCTACATCACAGCCAGCGTCTTTGCCGGTGACCAGTACGCCGTCACCCTGCAGAAGGACGGCCGCATCACGCTGAATCAGTTTGTCGGGCAGGAGGGGCTCAAGACCTCCAAGGCACTCTCGACCTCCTGCGTCAACTTTGCATCGGATTCCAGCAATTATACGATCCCGCAGGCGATTCCCAAGATGAAGGCCCGCCGCGTTTTTGTGCAGCTTGGCGCCAACGATGTCGATGGCTCGGTCAGCGTGGATTCCTTTATTGCAGACTACAAACAGTTCCTGCAGAGCATCCGCTCTGCCCTATTCTTTACTGCGACATCATCGCGGTGGGTATCCCGCCCGTCACGGAGGACAGCACCAACGCTGCCGCGACCCAGACGATCATCGACCAGTTCAATCAGGCTATCGCCGTGGCCTGCAATGATCTGGGCTGCAAGTATCTGAACAGCGCCGAGGTGCTGAAAAAACAGCCGCGGCTATGCTGAGAGCAGCTACTTTGAGGCTAACGGCTACAGTGCCTCCGGTGCGCGCGCCCTGCTGGAATACGCGAAGTCCCACGCCTACAATACGATGGACAGCCGCCCGGATACCAGCGACATTCCGCAGCGCGCCTCCCAGTCCAGCGGCTCCGGCAGTACGCCGCTGCCCACCGCAACGCCGACAAAAGTTCACCGCCAGCTATGAGGTTGAGGACAGCGGCAAGGGCACCCTGACCGGCAACGGCCAGACCGGTGTATCGAGTGTTGAAATTCAGGCAGAGAGCGGCACCAGCGTCAATGTTACGGCGGTGGCTGCGGACGGCTTCGTCTTTTATAAGTGGAGCGATGGCGTTACGACCGCCACCCGCTACGACAACATCACCAAGGATATCTCCGTCAAGGCTATGTTCAACGATGCCCGCGTGGAACTGACGCTTGACAAGGGCGACACGACGATCAAGAAGGGCGAGAGCCTGACCGTCAACGCCACCGTCAAGCTGGGCGGTAAGACCTACGACGCCACCAATGTGCAGTGGTCCATCAACGATGAGATGGAGAAAAGAACGGCAGCAGCCTGACCTTTACCCCCCCGATGCCGCCGGTACCTATGTCATCAAGGCCGGCATTGAGATCAACGGCACCTTCTCGACCGCACAGCTGACGGTCACGGTGGCGCAGGACGATCCCACCACAATTTCCATCGCTTATAATACGAATCAAATCACAACGGGAGCCTCGGTGAATTTGACTGCCAATGTTCAGAATGGCAGCGGTGATACGACTTGGAGCTGTGACGGCACCGATTGAGCGCTACAGGCGGTGCGGCAACCTTCACTGCAGCATCGGCCGGGCAATATACGATCCGCGCCAAGAACAATGGCGTTGAGGCTACCGTCACCATCACAGTGAACAATCCTGCGCCCGTAACTACGCCGGAGCCTGCGCCTACCCCGGCTGCACCCTCGCAGTCTGAAACCACTACCGACTAACCCCCACAGAGGTAAGAATATGGCAATTTACACTTGTGTCCTGCTGGACATCGACAATACGCTTCTTGACTTTGATGCTGCAGAGCGTCAGGCTCTTACCGACATGCTGGCAGAGTATGAGTTGCCCCACGATGAGCACGCCTGCGCCGTTTACCATCAGGTAAACCGGGAGCTGTGGGACGCACTGGCCAAGGGGCAGATGAACAAGCAAAAGCTGTTTCAGGTGCGGTTCGGCCGCTTTATGCAGGCTATGCAGCTGCCGGATAATGGCAAGGGGCAAGGCCATGAACGACCGCTATGAGGGAGCTGCTCTCCACCCACGCCGACCTGCTGCCCGGCGCGCTGACTGCGCTTGAGGAACTGAGCGAGGTGGCAACGCTTGCCATCGTCTCCAACGGCGCTGTTGCTGTGCAGGAGCCCCGCATTGCGGCCTCCGGCATCGACCGCTATATGGACGGCATCTATATCTCTGAAAAAATCGGCGCAGCCAAGCCCAGTGCCAAGCTGTTTGAGCATGCCCTGCGTGATCTGGGCATCACGAACCGCAGCCGCGTACTGATGGTGGGGGACGACTTGCTTGCCGACATCAAGGGCGGCATCAACGCCGGGGTGGACACCTGCTGGTACAACCCCCGGAATGTCGAGAACAAGACCGACATCGCGCCGAAATTCACAGTTGGTTCCTATGAGGAGCTGTACCGCATTGTGATGGAGCCGGAAGAACTGGAAAATCTGGGCGTGCGCAACCGCCGCCACAGCAACGAAGCCCTGCTGTAAGCAAGCACAGGGCATACTGCCGCTGCCCGTATATAAGGCGGCGGCATCATTTTGGAATTAAGGATGTACCGCTATGTTGTTGGAACTTCAAAATTTAGGCAAGAGCTTCGGCGAACACGAGGTACTGCATGATGTGACAGCCGGGGTGGAGCGCGGCGACCGCATCGGCATTATCGGCGCCAACGGCACCGGCAAGACAACGCTCCTGCGCATACTGTGCGGCGAGAGCCTGCCCGATGCGGGGGACGCGGCGTTCGGCACCGGCGTGACCACCGGCTATCTGGAGCAGAATGCCAGGCTGGACCCCGCGCTTGATGTCTATGCCACGATGAAGCTGGTGTTCACCCCGGCGCTGGATGCCATGCAGCAGATGGAAGGTCTGCAGAAGCAGCTGGCTGCCGATCCCCACAATGCAGAGCTGACCGATAAGATCGCGCACTGCACCGCTGTGGTGGATGCGATGGATGCCTACAATATGGATACCCAGATCAAAAAGGTGCTGAACGGCATGGGGTTCCCGGCCGACACATGGACAAAGGCGGCCGGGGGGTACTCTCCGGCGGTGAGCAGACTCGTCTGCGCCTGGCCCGTCTGCTGCTGGAGCGTCCTGATCTGCTGATTTTGGACGAGCCTACGAACCATCTCGATCTGGAAACAATGGAATGGCTGGAAAATTACCTGAAGACCTACCGCGGCGCGGTGCTGGTCGTCAGCCATGACCGCTATTTTCTGGATGCCGTCTGCACCCGCATCTGGGAGCTGCGCGGCAAGAGCATCAAGACCTACCGCGGCAACTACTCAGCCTATCTGCCCCAGCGAGAGGCTGCCGATGAGCGCCAGCAAAAGCTGCACGATGCCGCCGTGGAGAAGGCGGCCAAGCTGCAGGATTATGTGGACCGCAATCTCGTGCGCGCCTCCACCACCAAAATGGCGCAGAGCCGCCGCAGGCAGCTGGAAAAGCTGGAGATCGTGGAGGCACCCACCGCCGAGGCGTGGGAACTGAACTTCCGCTTTGAGTACGACATTGAGCCGTATGATGAGCTGGTCATCATGAAAAACCTGAGCGTTCACATCGGGGAGCGCACCCTCATTGATGCGCTGGACTATGTGGTCCACCGCGGTGATAAGCTTGTCATTGCCGGCCCCAACGGCGCGGGCAAGTCCACGCTTTTGCAGGTGCTGGACGGCAAGCGCCGCCCCTCCGGCGGCATGGTGCGGCTGGGCAGCGGCGCCAAGCCGGGCATCTTCACCCAGCAGCAGGCGCGCCGCGCAGGCCGCGTCATGGATGCCATCTGGAACCAGTACCCCCGCTTTACGGAACTGGAGGTGCGCAGCCATCTGGCGCGGTTCGGCTACCGCGGTGAGGAGGTATTCAAGACTGTGCCTCTCTCTCCGGCGGCGAGCTGGCCCGCCTGCGCTTTGCCGAGCTGGCGCTTGAGCGGCCGAACCTGATGTTCCTGGATGAGCCTACGAACCATCTGGACATCTATATGCGGGAGAGCCTGACCCAGGCGCTGGCGGCCTACACCGGCACGCTGCTGCTGGTCACCCATGACCGCTACCTTATGCAGACGCTGGACTGCCCGATCATGTACCTTTGAAAACGGCAGCGCGACATTTTATCAGAACTTTGCCGCACTGCAGAACCGCGAGGCCGGCAGAGGGGCCAAAAGGTACAGGAAACGCAGCAGAAGGCGGAGGACAGTGCCAAAAAGCAGGGCTACGGCAAGGAGCAGCGCAAGCGCCGCGCCGAGGTGCGCGCCCGCCTGAAAAAGGTCGAGACCGAGATCGAGGAGCTGGGAGCGCACATTGTAGAGCTGGAAAACGAGATCAACGACCCTGAGGTGCTGCGCGATCACCTGCTGCTGCGGGATAAATGCGATGAGTTAGACGATACAAGGTTCCATCAACAGGAGCTGTATGAGGAATGGGAAGAGCTGGCGGAGGAGCAGGAACGCTTCGAAAACGAGGGGGAATAGGCTTTTACCGTTCTGTAACTTGTATTCCGGCGAAAAAGCGCTATACTATAGGTTTAGCAAGAATAGTCGGAACAGTGTAGGAAAAGTATATAAGGCGGGTTGAACACATTGCAGACCACCATTATCGTAGCAACGCATAAACCGTACTGGGTGCCGGAGGATCCGATGTATCTTCCGGTACAGATGGGCCATGCCATCCACCCGGCCATCGGCTATATCGGCGATGATACCGGCGAAAATATCTCGGAGCGCAACGCAAATTTCTGTGAGCTGACGGGCCTGTACTGGGCGGCGCACAACATTGATTCCGACTATATCGGCATCGTGCATTACCGCCGCTATTTTGCCAGCCGGAAAAAGAGCCGCTTTGCGCCCAAGAAGGATCGCGTCATCAGCCATGAGGAGCTTTGCTCCATTTTGGCCACCACCAATGTAGTGCTGCCGCGAGAGCGCCATTACTTCATTGAAACAAACTATACCCAGTATATCCACGCCCACCACAAGCGGGATCTCACGGCGACCCGCGCCATTATTGCGCGCAAATGCCCGGAGTATCTGCCCGCCTATGATATGTATATGTCCAAGACCCACGGCCACCACTTCAACATGTTCGTCATGAAAAAGGAGCTGCTGCAGCATTACTGCACATGGCTGTTCGACATCCTGTTTGATCTTGAGCGGGAGCTGGACATGACCGGCTACACGGTGAATGACCGCCGTGTGTTCGGCTTTGTGAGCGAGCGCCTGCTGGATGCCTGGCTCATTACCAACAACATCAGCTTTGAGGAACTGGATATCGTCTATATGGAGCATCAGAACTGGCTGCACAAGGGCACGGCCTTCCTCAAGCGCAAATTTTTCCCGAAAAAAGATGATTGATGCAAGAGATGTCACGGCGGTGGTCGTGACCTACAACCGCCTGCCGCTGCTGCGCCGGTGTCTGGCCGCTTTGCAGGCCCAAACTGCGCAGGGGCTGCGGGTGCTGGTGGTGGACAATGCCTCCGCCGATGGCACGGCGGAGTATCTGAAAAAACGCTCGCCATGCCGGGTCTTGTCTGCCGTATCCTCACAGAAAATCTCGGCGGTGCAGGTGGCTTTGCCCTTACGGCATGCAGGCTGCGGCGGAACTGGGCTGCAAGGCAGTCTGGCTTATGGACGATGACACCCTCCCCGAGCCTCAGGCGCTGGAAGCACTGCTGGCAGCTGATGCAGCCATGGACGGGGCATACGGCTGGTTGTCAAGCCGGGCTTTGGCCCCGGATGGCAGCGCGACCAGCCGATGAACCTGCAGCGCAAAACGATGTACCGTGACATAGACGGCTTTGACGGAAAAGAGATCCCGGCTGTGATGGCCAGCTTTGTGTCGCTGTTTTTGCGCATGGATACCGTGCGGCAGTTCGGTCTGCCCATCGCGGAGTTTTTTATCTGGTCGGATGACTGGGAATATACCCGCCGTATCTCGCGCTGCAAGCCCTGCCGTGTTATTCCGGCCAGCCGGGTCGTGCATGCCATGCAGAACCCGGGCATTGTGAACATTGCCCGCGATGTACCGGAGCGCTGGGCGCGCTACCGCTATTTTTACCGCAACGATGTCGTGCTGTACCGCCGCGAGGGGGCTGCAGGGTGGCTGTGGCTGCTGGCAAAGGACGCATGGCATACCGTGCAGGTGCTGCGCGACGGGGCCGCCGCGCCGAGCGCATCGGCATTATCTGGAAGGCTTTGCTGCGGGGGCTGAAATTCCGCCCGCAGACACCCTATCTGCCATGAATCTGACTGAATCGATCTGCCGCAGGGCTGCCCGCGCCGATGCGGTGGCGTTTGATGTGTTTGATACTCTCATCAAGCGGGACACAGCAACCCCTACGGAGCTGTTCCGTATGCGGGGAGAGGCTTTCTATACAGCCCGCATCGAGGCCGAGCGCGAAGCGCGCGCAGCGAAGGGCGGGGAGGTGACGCTGGCGGAGATATACGCCCGGCCCTGCCTTTGCGGGCTATGACCCGGCACAGGAGTGTGCCGCCGAGCTGGCCGCCTGCGTGCCGTACCGACCGGTGCTGGATGCAGTGCAGCAACTGCGCCGGCAGGGCAAAAAGCTCTACTATATTTCAGACATGTACCTGCCGCAGACGCAGATCGATGCGATGCTGCGCCGCTGCGGCTACCCCGCCTTTGACGGCGGTCTTGTGTCCAGCACCTATGGCGTGCAGAAGCGAAGCGGAAAGCTGTTCCGGCAGTTTCTGCATGAGACAGAGCTGGACACAAGACGGGTGCTGTTTATCGGGGACAGCTGGCGGGCGGATGCGGTGCGGCGCTGGCCGGTATTCCGGCCTGGCATCTGCCGATGCCGCCGCAGCCTGCGGATGCCGTAGCAGCCTTTTGTGGAGAACCGCCTGCCCGCGCTGCAGCCGGGCGGGCAGGCACTGGGCTTTTCAGTGCTGGGGCCGCTTGCCGTGGCATTTTGCAAATGGCTGCATGACCGGCGGGCCGCACGCCCGGCCGCAGGGCTTTATTTCCTTGCGCGGGATATGTATCTGATGCGGGAGGTCTACGGCCTGCTTTACCCCGAGGAAAAGACAGAGTATCTGCAGGTTTCCCGCCGCAGTCTGGCCCCGGCGTTTCTGGCGGCGGGTGAGTATGCGTGCGTGCTGGCGGCGCTGCCGCGCCAACGGCTGACCGGCGCGCAGCTTGCCGCGTACTGCGGCACTGTCTGCCCGGAAGGTGAGGCGGAAAGCATTTTCGACCTCAAGACGCCGGACACAAAAGCACTGTATGCGTTTTTGGCAAAGCTGCCGCGCCCCGAAACGGGCGATGCAGTCACGGGTTACCTGCAGAGCAAACAGCTGCGGACGGGGGATATCCTTGTGGACATCGGCAGCGGCGGCACGACCCAGCTGCTGCTGGAAAAGCTGCTTGGGACGGAGCTGCATGGGATGCAGCTTTCGGCGGATGACCGGCTGCGCAGCCGGTTCAGCGCGGCGCGCACCGAGGTATTTCTCTTTGACGGTGCCCCCGGCACCGCGCATCTACTGGGCAGGGCAGCCCCTTTTGGAACGCCTGCTCTCGCAGGATGTCGGGGCGACCCTCAGCTACACGAAAACGCCTGCGGGCTTTCGCGTGAATACCGCCGCCCAGCCGGCTGAGCCGTTAGTAGCAGAGCTGCAGCGCGGTGTGCTGTATTTTGCGCAAGAATGGCAGAAAAGCGTGCTGAACGGGCAGACAATAGAGCCGCAGCGCGCAATCACCCGTTTTTGCGGTTGGTGGAAAGCCCGACTGCTTTACAGGCAAAGCTGCTCGGGGACTTGACCGTTGAGGACGGCGGCATCTATCCGCTGGCAGCACCCCGCAGTATGGGGTATTACCTGACCCACCCTGCAGCCGCCGGGCGCGACCTTGGCACAGCGCGGTGGAAGATCGGCTTTTTAAAGCGGCTGGCTCCGTTGCCGCTGCCCTACGGGAAAATCTATCAGAAGCTCAAAAAATAACTGCGAAGGGAGAGCGGTGTCATGGCAAAACTCAGTGTGATCGTCCCGGCGTACAACGCCGAGACAACGCTGCGCACCGCAGTCGAGTCGATCCTTTCGCAGCAGGTGCCGGGGCTGGAGATCATCATCGTCAACGATGGCTCCACGGATGCAACGGACAAAATATGCCATGCGCTGGCCAGCGAAAACCAGTGCATCCATGTCATAACCCAAAAAAACGCCGGGATCTGTGCGGCCCGCAACCGCGGGCTGGAGGCAGCGAGCGGAGAATTTCTGACCTTCTGCGATGATGATGACCTGCTCTGGCAGGGGGCGCTCAAGCTGCTGCTGCAGACGGCGGAGGATACCCATGCGGACATCGTGCGCGGCGGCTATGAGCTGCTGCGCCAGCGCCCTGACGGGACAATGGTCCAGCAGCCGCATCCCGCCGGGCAGGCCTGCACAATCGAGCTTGGCAGCGGCGGCTACGGAGTTTTTGACAAACAGCGGCCCGCAGTTTGTCTGGAACGCCCTCTACCGCCGCACCGCGCTGCTGGGGCTGCGCTTCAATGAGCGATGCAGCTTCGGGCTGGAGGATTTCGTTTTCAATGCCGCCGCCTACCGGCGCATCAGCAAAGCGGTCTATATCCCGCAGGTGGTTTACCGCCATTTTGAAGGCATGCAAAGCACCTCCTGCGCGCGGTCGGCCCAGGCGCTGCTAGGGCGCATCCGGGCGCTGGAGCCATGGATGGAGGCGGAATTTCACGCCGCCCAGCGCTGGTGTGACGCCGATGAACTGCAGGTCGTCTGGAAGGATCGCCGCGCTCAGGCAGTCACATTTTTGATGCACCAGCTGCGGGACGCCCACGCCCCCGGCGCCATTCGCCGCCGCGCCTGGCAGACGCTGCGGCAGGTGCTGGGCCCGTATCCTGGCGGGATGGTTGACATTTTACACGATGCAGGGCACAATAAAAAACAGACCGTGGCACTGCTTTTATACCAGATGCGGCTGCAGAGACTGTATGATCTGCTGCCGGTCAGAGAGGAACAGCTATGAAAACGATTCTTGTTACCGGCGCGGCGGGGTATATCGGCCGTCATGTTGTAAAGAATGCCCTTGACCGCGGCTATCGTGTCATTGCGGCGGATTTCAACTTCAAGGGCGTGGATGAGCGTGCAGAATTCTGTGATGAGCCGCTGTTCAGCGGAGATCCTGATCTGTACAAGAAGCTGGGCAGCCCGGACATCTGCATCCATCTGGCGTGGCGCGACGGCTTCCGCCACAATTCTGCTGCCCACATGAAGGATCTGTCCAGCCATGTGACCTTTCTCAACACGCTGGTGGAGGGCGGTCTGCAGGGGTTGAGCGTTATGGGCACGATGCATGAGGTCGGCTACTGGGAGGGCGCCATCAACGAAAGCACCCCCTGCAAGCCGCAGAGCCAGTACGGTATTGCGAAAAACGCCCTGCGCCAGAGCCTGATGCTCAGCCTTGCGGATTCCCTCTGCAGGCTGCACTGGCTGCGCGCGTACTATATCACGGGGATGAAGCCCACGGCAGCTCGATTTTTGCCAAGATCACGCAGGCAGAGCAGGACGGCAAGGCAACCTTCCCGTTCACGAGCGGCAGCAATCTTTACGATTTTATTGATGTGGATGAGCTTGCCAACATGATCGTGGCAGCCAGCGTGCAGGACCGGATCAACGGCATCATCAATGTATGCACCGGCAAGCCCATGAGCCTGGCAGACCGTGTGGAAAAATTCCTGCGGGACAAAAACTATAAGATCAAGCTCGACTACGGCGCATTCCCGGACCGTCCCTACGACAGCCCGGGCACCTGGGGTGACCCGACAAAGATCAACCGGATTCTGGCCATGGATAAAAAGGAACAGCAATGAAACGATTAGGCATCTTTTTCTTCTACGAAAAAACGGCGATGTGGATGATTTCATCACCTACTATCTCGCAGATCTGCATAAGAACCTGACCGAGCTGGTCGTTGTCTGCAACGGCAAGCTCAGCGCGCAGGGACGCGCCGCTTTTTGAGCAGTTCACCGATACGATTATCGTGCGGGAAAACAAGGGGCTCGATGTATGGGCCTACAAGACGGCGCTTGACTTCTACGGCTGGGAGAAGCTGTCGGAATATGACGAGATCGTCATGACAAACTCGACCCTTATGGGCCCCGTGCGCCCGCTGCGGGAGATGTTCGAGGCCATGTGGGAAAATCAGGATCTGGATTTCTGGGGCCTTTCCGTACACCACGGCGCAAAGTCAAACCCCTTCAAGGGCAAGCATCTTTACAACTATCTGCCGGTGCATATCCAGTCCCATTTTATCGTCTACCGCAAGCGCTTTGTGCAGAACCCGGAGCTGCAGGCCTATTGGGATACGATGCCGATGATCGAAAGCTACACCGACTCGGTGCAGCGGTATGAGGCTGTGTTCACCAAGCAGTTCGGGGACAAGGGCTTTAAGTGGGATGTCTATGTCAAGACCGATGACCTGAAGGAGTTTACCGACTACCCGCTGCTGGTCTGCCCGACGCTGCTGCTGCGCGAAAAAAAGTGCCCGCTTTTCAAGCGCCGCAGCTTTATGCACACGCTGGAAGCCTACCTCAACGATACCGCGGGCGAGCCGGTGCAGGAGCTGTATGACTATCTGCGCGATGAGACGGACTACCCGCTGGAGCTGATCTGGAAGAATATGATCCGGACGATGCACCCCCACGACTTCACACGGAATCTGGCGCTGACCCGCATCATTGAACCGACCGTGCAGGATGCCGCTGCGGCGCAGAGCTTTGCCAAAACCGCCGCATTGCGCTGGCCATGCATCTTTATTTTATGGATATGCTCGGCCAGAGCAGGGCCTTTGCCGCCAAATTCCCGCCACAGACCGATGTCTTTATCACAACGAGCAGTGCCGATAAAAAGCCGCAGATCGAGGCGGCCTTTGCCGGTCTGCCGGTACACAGCGTTACCGTGACCGTGGTGGAGAATCAGGGCCGTGATGTGGCGGCCTTCCTCTGTGATCTGGCCCCGCAGCTGCGGGGAATATGACTACGCCTGCTTTATGCATGACAAAAAAGCCGTCCAGACAAAGCCCGGCAGCGTGGGTGCAGGCTTCGGCTATGTCTGCAATGAGAATGTCTGCAAAAATTCCGCGCATGTGCTGAATGTTCTGTGCGAGTTTGAGAAGGACCCTTACCTCGGTATCCTTTGCCCGCCGTACCCGACCCACGGACTGTATTTTTATGAATATGTGCTCCGGCGGCTGGGGCCCGAACTTTGAAAAATACGAAGAAGCTGATGAAGGATCTGGGGCTGGATGTGCCTATCTCGGGTGAAAAATCGCCCATTGCGCCCTACGGCAGTGTGTTCTGGTTCCGCCCGCGGGCGCTCGCGCCGCTGTTCGACCACGGCTGGCAGCACTCGGACTTCCCGCCGGAGCCGCTGCCGCAGGACGGCACGATCAGCCATGCCATCGAGCGCATCTACCCGTTTGTGGCCCAGAGCGCAGGCTACTACCCGGCCGTTGTCATGAGCAAAAGCTATGCCGTCACCCACAACGATACGATGCAGGCCTACGCATCCGCCATGATCCGCCCGCTGGCCCGCGTCTTTGACTGCACGACCTTCTATGGGGCGTCCAGCTCGGCGGTAGGGTTTGCCTACAAGCGCCACCATCTGTTCAGCCACTACGGCCCGTATTCTGACAGCAAGCGCCGCCATGCCCGGAACTGGCTGCGGGACAATCTGCCCGGCGGCTCCTACCGGGTCATCATCAATACAAAGCGCGCGATTTTCGGCCCGCATGAGGGCCCCTATGAGACTGATCTGCCATGAAACGACTGGTCATCTACTTCCATTATGACCCGGCGGGCTGTATTGACACTGCCTGCCGCATTGCCGTGCAGGCAGTGCAGAAATACGGCAAGGTCATCTTTGTCACAAACGGTGCGCTGGCCCCGGCGGACCGGGTGGGGTGCGCCAGTCCGGCGCGGGCTGCATAGAGCGGGAAAACACCGGCTTTGATGTGGGGGCTTACCGGGAGGCACTGCTCACCATCGGCCGGGAGGCACTGGCGGAATATGAGGAGATCATCCTCATGAACTACACGCTGGCAGGCCCGGTCTGTGAGCTGCAGCCGATGTTTGAGACAATGCAGGCACGCCCGGCGCTGGACTTCTGGGGCCTGACCCGCCACTATGCAATGAAAAAGCCCGCGGTTCGGCGGGAATGTGCCGGAGCATATCCAGTCCCATTTCCTCGCGCTGCGGCCCCGACTTTTCACCGGCGATGATTTCTGGCGCTACTGGCAGGAAATGCCCCTGCCAAAGAGCTACGAGGAGTCCGTCATCCGCCATGAAACGCGGTTCACGCCTTATTTTGCCGCCAAGGGGTATACATGGGATACCTATGTGCAGACGGAGGATATGAGGGGCGTCTTTGTCAACCCGATCATGGCCTGCCCACGGGAGCTGCTGGAAAAGCGCGGCTGTCCGTTCTTCAAGCGGCGCAGTCTGTTCACGCCCTACGGGGATGAGCTGCGCCGCACAGACGGCATGGCGGCGCGGGAGCTGTGCGCCTATCTCCATGAGGAAACCAGTTTCCCGCTGGATCTTCTGCTGGTGTCGCTGCTTAAGACCCAGCCGCTGGCGGCGCTGTCCAAAAACCTGCACTGGCGCTATGTTGTTGGGATGCCCACCCAAACGCAGGCTGACCCGGCTGTGCTGGGGCTGCGGCTGATCCGCTATGCGCTGCCAAAGACAGACCCGGTAACCGACTGGTATACCCGGCAGGCAGCCGCACAGGCGGATGCGCTGATGGAGCAGGCTGCCATCTGGTTTGAAAAAGCAGCCGCTGCTCGGCATCCTCAGCCCCTCTGTGCCGCTGTACGCGGGCTGTGCTGCGGCGCAGCGCCGCCAATGGCTGGCGGAGAAAGAAAGCCTGCAAAGTCAGGCGAAGGTCCCTGTCGGTGAGGAGCCTCTGCCGGCACCCAACTGCGGCTGGATGCTGGTGCGGGAGTCTGCTTTCCGCAGGGCATTCCGGACTGCAAAAACCAGCATGACGCCTGGCGGCTGGCCCTGATCGCACAAAGCAAACGGCGCATACGCCGCCAGCTTTGAAACAGCGGCTCAGGCTGTGGCGCGCGCTGACATTCTCAATGCGTATGAAACAGCGGCTGCACAGCCGGCCGCTGTGGCAAAGCAGGCGTCTGATCAAGCATCGGCTGCAAACAAAGTAAAAGGGGAGAACACCCATCAAAAAGCAACGCCTTTTTTTATCTGGATCTGGTCCGTGCCGTGGCGCTGGGCTGCATCCTGACTGTGCATTTCAACGCCACGGTCACGGGGTATTTCACCCTGCCGCATAAGCTGTTTACCAGCACGCTGCCGCTGGGCATCTATCTGGGGGATTTCGGCTCCACGCTGTTCTTTATCGTGTCGGGCGCTTCGCTGGCGCTGACGGTCCCGGAAAATCAAAGCCCTGCGCAGTTCTACAAAAAGCGTGCCGGGGCGGTCTATCCGCTCTTTTGGCTGGCATGGTTTGTTGTGTTCAGCTGGAGGTTTGTGACAAGGCCGGGCAGCTTTGCCCCGGGGCAAAGACGATCACGCTGGTGCTGACCTTCCTTGGGCTGGATAACTTTGCCGTGGCAGCGGGCTGGGTCGGCATGGATTTTGCCTGCGTGGGAGAGTGGTTCCTCGGCAGCATCCTGTTTTTGTATCTGTTGTTCCCGCTGCTGCAGCGGGCGCTGCGCAGAAATATCTGGCTGACCTGGGGCGTCACCCTTGCGGTGTGTATTCCAATCCATCTGCTGGGTTGGGATGCGCGTCTGGTCGCAGTGCATATCCCGGAATTTCTTTTCGGTATGACCTTTCTGATTATGCCGAAGCGTGCGCAGTATCCTGCCTGCGGCGCTGCTGGCAGGTGCTGCCGCCCCCGCAGCCTTGACGGCAAGATCACCTGCGCACTCGCCGGTGCCGCTGTTTTTATCCTGCTGGCGCTGGCGGCCCCGCTGCTGGACCGCCCGTGGCCGCGTGTGCTGGGCGCGCGGCTGGCAAAAATCTCCTACGCGGTGTTTCTTGTGCATCATGTCCCTGATTCAGGATATGGCCGCCCATTTTGATCTGGCGGCGCTGTCCCGCCGGGATACGGCATTTTTGTATGTGGTCTATCTGGCCGCTGCGTTTGCGGCGGCGGAGGCCCTGCTCTGGCTGCAGAAGACCCTGCGCAGAGCGTTTGTCGCCCTGCGCCCTGTTTGATACCGTGTCTGCCCGCTGTTTTGTGAAAAACAGCGGGTATTTTTTTGCTTGTGTTCGCACGCGGCCTCTGTACAAAAACGGGCAATTACGGTATAATAAAACATAATGCTAAAAGAAAAGAGGCGTTCCACTGTGTCTGAGTTCTCCGTTTCCCTGGCAAAGCTGGCTGAGGAAGCCAACCTGACGATCGCCTACACCCCCTGTGAGCTGGACAAGATCCAGGTCACGGCAACGGAGGTGTACCGCCCGGGCATCCTGCTGGCCGGTTACTATGAAAATTTCGACAGCAAGCGCATCCAGATCATCGGCCTGACTGAGATGTCCTATCTGGATGAATTGACCACCACCCTGCGCAACACCCATCTGGAAAAGCTCTTCTCCTTCCAGCCGCCCGCCGTGGTGCTGAGCCGCGGCATGCAGCCGCTGTCAGAGATGATGCAGTACGGCAAAAAGTACGGTGTGCCGATTCTGATGTCTACCGAGATGACCTCCGCCCTGATGGGCCAGCTTATCACGATGCTGAACACCGAGCTGGCACCCCGCATCACCCGCCACGGTGTACTGGTGGAGGTCTACGGCGAGGGCATCCTGATCCTCGGTGATTCCGGCGTCGGCAAGAGTGAGACCGCCATTGAGCTGGTCAAGCGCGGCCACCGTCTGATTGCCGACGATGCTGTTGAGCTGCGCAGGGTCTCCTACCGCAAGATCCTCGGCACGGCGCCCGCCAACATCCGCCACTTTATTGAGCTGCGCGGCATCGGCATCATCAATGTTGCCCGCGTGTTCGGTATCGGCTCGGTGCGCTCCAGTGTGGAGGTTGAGATGGTCGTCCAGCTTGAGCCGTGGGATCGCACGAAGAACTACGACCGCACGGGCCTTGAGACAGAGTATTATGACATTCTCGGCGTTAAGGTGCCCAGTATGCTGATCCCCGTTATGCCGGGCCGTAATCTGGCGGTCATTCTGGAAACGGCAGCCATCAACAACCGCCAGAAGGGAGATGGGCTACAACGCTGCCAAGGAGCTGCTGACCCAGTTGGGCCTGCAGGACGATATTACAAAGTAAAAAGAGGTTTTTTCATTCCATGCAGATGATCGCAGACCTGCACACCCACACTGTGCGCCACCCACGCCTACAACACCTTTACGGAGATGGCCGCTGCCGCCAAGGCGCTGGGCTATGCGCCCTTGCCGTGACAGATCACGCCCCCGCGATGCCCGATGCACCGCATGCCTGGCATTTCGGAAACTGGAGCGCCATGCCCCGCACCATAGACGGTGTGGCGATCCTCTACGGCCCGAGGCCAATGTCATGGATACCAAGGGCGGGCTGGATCTTTCGCAGAGCCAGCTCAAAGCGCAGGACTGGGTCGTGGCGTCCATCCACAGTGCCTGTGTGCCGGGGCTTCTGACCCGCAGGGAGGCTAACCGCCTCTTGGCTGGCTGTGGCCGAGAACCCCTATGTCGACATCATCGGTCACTCCGAGCAGGAAAAACTACCGCTATGACTACGATCTTGTCGCGAAGGCATTTGCCCGAAACCACAAGGTCGTGGAGCTCAACGGCAACTCATTCAATGTTCGCAAGGACGGCATCCCCAATATGCGGGCGCTGCTGGCTGCATGCCTTGCCAACGGCTGCCGCATTGCTGTGGACAGCGATGCCCACAGCACATACCAGCTGCAGCACGGCCTGACGGCCCTCTACGCCATGCTGGAGGAAATGCAGTTCCCGCAGGAGCTGATCGTGAACGCGACGCGGGAAAATCTGGTACAGGAATTACAACTGCACGGCAAGCCCTGTGCAGAAGAAATAGGAGGAATTTTGTTATGAGCAAGTATACGATTGGTATTGATCTGGGCGGCACTACGATGACCGCCGGTCTGGTCAACGAAAAAGTTTGAGGTCGTCGGCAAGGTGACCTGGGCTACCCGTCTGCCCCGCCCGGCGCAGGATCTTGAAAAGGCTCTGGCGGGCTGTGCCGCACTGTGGCGCGCGAAAACAAGGTGGACTTTGCGGACATCCGCTATGTCGGCATCGGCACCCCCGGCAGCGTGAACTTCACCACCGGCTTTGTCGGCTTCAATACGAACTTCGGGTACTATGACTGGAACCTTGGCCCGGATATGGAAAAGCTGCTGGGCTGCAAGGTCTATGTGGAAAACGACGCCAACGCCGCCGCGTTCGGCGAAAGTACATTGCGCGGCGCCAAAGGGCTATCGTGATGCCGTCATCATCACGCTCGGCACCGGCATCGGCAGCGGCATTATCCTGAACGGCAAGATCCTGCGCGGCTTCAATTTTGCCGCCGGTGAGATGGGCCACAATGTCATCGTCAAGGACGGCATCCAGTGCACCTGCGGCCGCAAGGGCTGCTGGGAGCGTTATGCCTCCGCCAGCGCCCTGACCCGCGAGACCAAGAAGGCCATGCAGGAAAACAAGAACACCATCATGTGGCAGATGACGCAGGACATCGACCATGTCAATGCCAAGCTGGCCTTTGACGCCGCTGCCAAGGGAGACGAGACCGCGCAGAAGGTCGTGGACAGCTGGATCGAGTATGTGGGCGTCGGCATTGCCAATGTCATCAACACCTTTGAGCCGGGGGTCATCTGCATCGGCGGCGGCGTTTCCAATCAGGGCGAGGTCCTGCTGGCACCTGTCCGCGCATATGCTGAGAATGAGACCCGCAACATCACCACCGGCAAGTTCCCGGCTATCTGTGCCTGCACGCTGCGCAATGATGCCGGCGTGATCGGTGCGGCTGCTCTGGAAAATTCTATTTAACGCAAGTAATTCTGACGGAGGACATCCATGCAGGAAAAAGACGATCACAGCACTGTGCGATGCACTGACAAGGCAACAGCTGCCCTTTGTGCAGGGGGAGCCGCTCGCGGCCCATACGACCTTTCGGATCGGCGGCCCGGCGGTGTTCTGGTGCGCGCCGCAGGATGCAGAGCAGCTGCGTGAAACGCTGCGCCTCTGCCGTGAAAACGGCGTGCGGGTCTACCTGCTGGGCAATGGCTCCAACACACTGTTTGATGATGCGGGCTTTGACGGCGCAGTAGTGGATATGCGCGGACTTTCTCAGATGGAATCTTCCGATGCAGGCACCGATGTGGTGCGCATTACCGCCGGGGGCCGGCCAGACCTTGGGGGCCGCCTGTGCAGCAAGGCGCAGGTGCTCGGCCTGACCGGACTGGAGTTCGCCTGCGGCATCCCCGGCACGGTGGGCGGTGCCGTCTATATGAACGCCGGTGCCTACGGCGGGGAAATGAAGGACGTGCTGGAGAGTGTGACCTTTCTGGATGATACGGCTTGAACTGCGGGTGCTGCCGGCAAAGGATCTTGCCATGGGCTACCGCACGAGCATTTTTGAGCAGAACCCCGACTGGTGCATCCTGTCGGCCACGGTGGTGCTGCACCGCGGCAACGGTGCGGAGGTCTTGCCCGGATGGGGAGCTTCTCGGCAAGCGCAGGGAAAAAAGCAGCCCGTTGAATGGCCGAGCGCCGGCAGCACCTTCAAGCGCCCGGCGGGCGCCTTTGCAGGTAAGCTGATCGAGGACTGCGGCCTTTGCGGCTTCACCGTGGGCGGCGCGCAGATCAGCGAAAAGCACTGCGGGTTTGTCATCAACCGCGGCGGTGCGACCTGCGCCGATGTGGTGGAGCTGACCGAGCAGGTCAGCCGTATCGTTAAGGAAAAAACCGGCTTCGTGCTGGAACGCGAGATCCGCGTGGTAAAATAAGAGAGCGGTGGGGAAGATGAATTTTCTGATCGTGACGGGACTTTCCGGCGCGGGCAAGTCTATGGCTGTCAACGCACTGGAGGACATCGGCTTTTTCTGCATTGACAACATCCCGGTGGCGCTGCTGCCGCGTATCGTGGACTTCGCCCTGCAGGGCGAAAACCAGCTCAGCCGTGTGGCGGTCGTCATGGATGTGCGCGGCGTGCGCAGCATTGAGCAGCTCAAGGAGGCTCTGGCAGATCTGGACGAGAAAAAGATCGACTATGATATCCTGTTTTTGATGCAAATGACGCCGTGATCCAGCGCCGCTATAAAGAGACCCGCCGCCAGCACCCCATCACAATCAGTGAAAAGGTCCCCATCACCGAGGCAATCGCCCGGGAGCGCAAGCTGCTGCAGCCGCTGCGGGACAAGGCAAAGTATGTGATCGATACCTCGCTGCTCTCGGCAGCGCAGAACCGTGAGCGGATCTGCGGACTGTTTCTGGATAAAGGGAAAGCCCGATGGCGTTGACCGTGGTGTCGTTCGGTTTCAAGTACGGTCTGCCGCAGGAGGCCGACCTTGTGCTTGATGTGCGATGCCTGCCCAATCCTTTCTATGTGCCGGAGCTCAAGCATAAGACCGGCCTTGATCAGGAGGTCGTTGACTATGTGATGGCATCGACCGACTCACAGGAGCTTCTGCGCCGCTATGAGCACATGCTGGAGTTTGCACTGCCGCTGTATGTCAAGGAGGGCAAAAGCCAGCTGATGATTTGCGGTGGGCTGCACCGGCGGCAAGCACCGCTCGATTACCTTTTGCACGCAAGATCGCTGCGTTTTGCGAAAAGCTGGGCTACGCTCCCCAGTGTGCAGCACCGCGATGTAAAACGAAGTCTATAATAAGGAGTACACCGACTTGAGCTTTTCTCAAGAAGTGAAAAACGAAATACTGCGCCGTAAAATTGCAAAGCCCTGCGTAACATGGCCGCCGCCTATGCGGTGGCCTGTTTTGGCAAATACTTTGATGACCGCGGTGTAGTCTTGCAGACCGAAAACGAGGGCGTGGCCGCCTTTTTGCGCAAAGCTCTACCGCCGCTGCGGTGTGCAGAGGCACTGTGCTGAGCAAGGAGCGCCCGACCGGCCCGGTATATGAGTTCAGCGTCAAGAAGCCTACTGAGGTGGCAAAAGATGCTGGCGCTGTTCGGCCATACCGGCAAGGAGCCTACGCTGCGCATCCGGCCGGAAAATTTTAAATGCCAGAGCTGTATGCAGGCGTTTATTGCCACGGCATTCCTCTGCTGCGGCACGATGACCGACCCGGAAAAAAGCTATAATCTGGAATTTCTCTCGACCCGGCATTATCTGTCCCAGCAGCTGGAGGCTATGCTGGCCGAGCATGATTTCCACCCCCCACCGCGCACTGCGCAAGGGCGCCAATACCATCTACATCAGAGTGGCAGATCATATTGAGGATCTGCTCACCTTCATGGGGGCGGGCGGCGCGGCCATGCGCATTATGGATCAGCGCCTTTACAATGAGATGCGCAAAAGACGAACCGCCTGTCCAACTGTGAAACGGCGAACCTCGGTAAAAGTGTACAGGCCGCCGTGCAGGTGCAGCTGGCTATTGAAAAGCTGCAGGCTGCGGGGGCTATGAACACCCTGCCGGAAAATCTGCGCCTGACGGCCAAGCTGCGGATGCAGTACCCGGACCTGCCGCTGGCTAAGCTGGCACAGAAGTTTGACCCGCCCGTCAGCAAAGCCGGGCTTTCCCACCGGATGAAGAAGATCCAGGAGGCTGCTGCCCGCCTGGATGCCGCCGCGCCCAATGAAAAGGAAACGACCCATGTCTGAAAACACCCCGAGACAATTTACCCACCTGCATGTGCATACCGAGTACAGCCTGCTGGACGGTGCCTGCCGCATTGACCGGATGTTTGACCGCCTCAAGGAGATGGGGCAGACGGCCTGTGCCATCACCGACCACGGTGTTATGTATGGCTGCGTTGCGTTTTTTGACGCTGCCAAGGCGGCGGGCATCAAGCCGATCATCGGCTGTGAGGTCTATGTTGCGACCCGCACCCGCTTTGATAAGGTGAACCGCATTGACGGCAACAGCCACCTGATCCTGCTGTGCAAGAACGAGACCGGCTACAAAAATCTGATCAAGATGGTGTCCGCAGGCTTTACCGAGGGCTTTTACCCAAGCCGCGCATTGATAAGGAGTTGCTTGCGCAGCATCATGAGGGGCTTATCTGTCTGTCAGCCTGCCTTGCAGGCGAGATCCCCAGAGCGATTCTGGCAGGGGATTACGACCGCGCCAAGCAGACGGCGCTGTGGTATCGGGACCTTTTCGGCGAGGGCAACTACTACATTGAATTGCAGGATCACGGTCTGGAGGAGGACCGGGTCGTTCTGCCGCAGCTTATCCGCCTCGCGCGGGAAACCGGTATCCCGATGGCAGCGACCAACGATGCCCACTATATCACGAAGGAGGACGCCAAGATGCAGAGCATCCTGCTCTGCATCCAGACCGGCAAGACCATCAACGATGGGATCGGATGGAATTTCAGACCGATGAGTTTTCAATCTGAAAAGCACCGATGAGATGTACGAGCTGTTCTCGATGGTGCCGGAGGCCTGCGAAAACACAAATAAAATCGCAGAGCAGCGCAACTTTGCATTTACCTTCGGCGAAACAAAGCTGCCGTATTTCAGGGCCCCTGACGGTATGGAAAATCAGGCCTACTTTGAGAAGCTCTGCTGGGAGGGACTGGAACGCCGTTACCCCGGGAAGGTGACCGATGCGCTGAAGGAACGCCTGACCTATGAGATCAATGTCGTCAAGACGATGGGGTACACGAACTATTACCTCATCGTCTACGATTTCATCAACTATGCCAAAAGCCACGACATTCCCGTGGGGCCGGGGCGCGGCCCGGTGCGGGCAGTCTGGCTGCCTACTGCGTTGGCATTACCGACATTGACCCCATCCGCTATAACCTGATTTTTTGAACGCTTCCTGAATCCGGAACGCGTCTCGATGCCCGACTTCGATGTCGATTTCTGCTACGAGCGCCGTCAGGAGGTCATCGACTATGTAAACGAAAAATACGGCCGCGACCATGTAGCCCCAGATCGTGACCTTTGGCACGATGGCCGCCCGCGCTGCGGTGCGCGATGGGCCGTGTTATGGGTATGGGCTATCAGGATGTGGATCGGGTGGCAAAGCTGATCCCGACGGACCTGAAAAATGACGCTGAAAAAGGCGCTGGAGGTCAGCCCGGACCTGAAGGCGCTTTATGACGCTGACACGCAGGTCCATGACCTGATCGACACCTCGCTGAAGGTAGAGGGTATGCCGCGCCATGCGTCTACCCATGCGGCCGGTGTTGTCATTACCCGTGACCCTGCCACAGAATATGTGCCGCTTTCGACCAATGACGGTCTGCCTGTCACCCAGTTCAATATGGTGGAGATCGAGCGGCTGGGCCTTTTTTTGAAAATGGACTTTCTGGGACTGCGTACCCTCGACGGTCATCCACGATACCGAGACGGCTGTGCGCCGCAAGTACCGGATTTCCGCGTGGCAGGCATCGACTACGATGACCCTGACACCTATGCGATGCTGCCAAGGCGGGCGAGACGGAGGGCATCTTCCAGCTTGAATCCACCGGCATGACGCAGGTGCTGACCGGTATGCGGCCGAAAAATCTGGAGGATATCATCGCCCTGATCTCGCGCTGTATCGGCCGGGACCGATGGACTCCATCCCGACCTATCTGCGCAACCGCAAGGACCCCTCCAAGGTGTCCTACAAGACGCCCCAGATGGCCCATATTGTCGATGTCACAAACGGTTGTTGTGATCTATCAGGAGCAGGTCATGCAGATCTGCCGCGAGCTGGCCGGCTTCAGCTTCGGACAGGCGGACAATGCGCCGCGCCATGAGCAAGAAAAAGCTTAAGGTCATGGAGGCCGAGCGGGGAGCATTTTGTGCACGGCTGCAAGGAGCCCGGCAAAGAATGTGCAGGCTGCGTTGCCAACGGTGTGCCGGAAAATGTAGCAAATCAGATCTATGATGATATGATCAGCTTTGCGTCCTACGCCTTCAACAAATCCCACGCTGCCTGCTATGCCTATGTAGCGTTCCAGACGGCATACCTGAAGTGCCATTACCCCAGCGAGTTTATGGCGGCTCTGCTGACCAGCGTGCTGGATAACACCTCCAAGGTCATTGAATACACCACCGAATGCCAGCGCCTTGGCATCAAGGTACAGCAGCCGGATATCAATATCTCCCGCGGCGGCTTTACGGCGGACGGCGATCTGATCCGCTTTGGCCTGAACGCAGTCAAGGCGTGGGCCGCGGCCTGATCGATGCCGTTATCAAAGAACGCGCGCAGCGGCCCTACCGCAGCCTGTACGACTTCTGCAAGCGGCTGCATGGCTCGGAGCTGAACCGCCGCGCCTTGGAAAATCTTATCAAGGCGGGTGCCTTTGATGCACTGGAGCCGACCCGGCGCGGTATGCTGGAAAGCGTGGAGGGCATCCTGAAAAGTGTGGAGACAGATGCCCGCCAGAATCTGGATGGGCAGATGGATCTGTTCGGCCTGATGAGCGGCGGCAATGAAAAGCCTGCCGATGATTACAAGGTGCCGGAACTGCCGGAATACGCCGCCTCCGAATTGCTGAAGATGGAAAAAAGAGGTGTCCGGTCTGTACCTGTCCGGCCACCCGCTGGACGCCTACCGCAGTCAGATCGCTCAGGTGTCCACCTGTACGATCGCCCAGCTGCTGGGGGGAGGATGCAAAAGCAGTTCGACAACCAGAATGTCACACTGGTCTGCACCATCGTAAAGAACAAGATCATGACCACGAAATCCAACACGCTGATGGCGTTTACGACCGTGGAGGATCTGACCGGCAGTATGGAACTGCTTGTATTCCCGCGCATTTTGGCAGAATGCCGCGCCGCCCTGCAGGAAAATGCAGTTGTGGTGGCGAACGGCCGTGTCTCTGTCAAGGGGAGGACGAGGCAGCCCGCCTTATTGTGGAGGGCGTTCAGTCCATAGAGAACTATGACCCGGCACAGAGCTTCGGCCGCAACCGTGTGGAGCGCGTCAGGCGCGAGACGAGCGGGGGGGCTGCCGGCTATTTCCTGACGGTGCCTGCGCGGGATTGCCCGCAGATGCATAAGGTGGAAAACCTGCTCTGCAACATTTTTGACGGGGGCACGGTAAAAGTTTATTTCCGCTTTCGGGATACGGGCAAGGCAATGCTGGCAAGGCACATGGCGGTGCGGGATGATCCGCTGCTGCGCGCAGAACTGGAGCGTATTTTTGGGCAAGGACTGCGTAAAAATTCAAGATATTGAACAGTCTGCAAAAATAAATCCATGTGTTTTGCGCGATTTATCCATAATTACCCGGGGCAAAGTGTGGTATAATGTGGGTAGTCACGAGTTTGTTAAAAAATTATTATAACGTGATGACCACGCCTGAATAAAACATGATGTTTCAGGCGGGTCCATAGTTCCCGAATAGGAGGGGGCTCGCTTTTTATGGCTAAAAATCACAAAACGATCGGTGTTCTCACCAGTGGCGGTGACGCACCCGGCATGAACGCTGCAGTGCGTGCGATTGTCCGTGCAGGCATCAGCAAGGGATACCGCATGATGGGCATCCAGCGTGGTTATAACGGCCTGATCAACGGCGAAGTGTATGAGATGAACGTGCGCAGCGTGTCTGAGATCATCCACCGCGGCGGCACGATCCTGTACACGGCGCGCTGCCTTGAATTCAAAACAAAGGAAGGTCAGGCAAAGGGTCTTGCCCGTTGCAAGGGAGCTGGGCATCGACGCACTGGTCGTCATCGGCGGTGACGGCTCCTTCATGGGCGCCCGTGCGCTGGCCAACCAGGGCATTCCCTGCATTGGCCTGCCCGGCACCATTGACAATGATATTGCCTGCAGTGAGTATACCATCGGCTACGATACGGCTATGAATACCGCTGTCGAGGCCATCGATAAGCTGCGCGACACCACCCAGAGTCACGACCGCTGCTCTGTGGTTGAGGTCATGGCGGCCATCATGCCGGTTATATTGCCCTGAATGTCGGCATTGCGACCGGCGCTGTGGCGGTTCTGCTGCCGGAGATTCCGTTTGATTTTGAGCGCGACATCCTTGACCGCATGCGCCAGACGCAGGTCACCGGCAAAAAACACTTCATCATCATTGTCTCTGAGGGCGTTATTGATGCCAACGAGCTGGCAAACCAGATTCAGGCAGCCACCGGCGTTGACTCCCGCGCTACGGTTCTGGGCCATATTCAGCGCGGCGGTTCTCCCCGACGGTCCGCGACCGTGTGAATGCGTCCCTGATGGGCTATCACGCCATCGACCTGCTGGACAAGGGCATCTACAACCGTGTGGTTGCTGTTTCCGGCGATAAGATCGTTGACTATGATGTCAATGTTGCGCTGTCCATGCACAAGACCATCGACCGTGACATGATCGAGATCGCCAACACGATTTCCATCTGACGAATCTTTACAGAGCCGTACTCCGAATAGAGTACGGCTCTGTTTTTATAAAAGCAGAAAAATTGGCGGGCAAAATTAAAGGCAAATTAAAAAAGTTTTTTGCAAAAACCTGTTGACAATCCATGACAGCTTTGCTATAATAACAACCGTTGTCAGGAGCGAACGGCACTGACGGCGGCCAGCATGGGGGATTAGCTCAGCTGGGAGAGCGCTTGCATGGCATGCAAGAGGTCACCGGTTCGATCCCGGTATTCTCCACCACAAAGACCCGACAGAGATTTCTGTCGGGTCGTTTTTGTTTATTTCGCGCGGCAGGCAAAAAAACCATCGCCATTGTCGCAGGCGGCATAGAACACCTCGCTGCGCTGTCCGATGCCTTCTGCGTGAAGGCGGGCGTCAAGCCATCGCTCATCGCGTCCGGCTGCCCCCGCAGATTGTCCTGCATAAGCTGTCCATCAATGATAAGGTCATACCAGGCACTGGCGGCGGCAGGGTGCAGCTGCATATCCTCCGGTGTCAGGGGACGGGCACGGCTTTTGGGCAAAAAAGCTGATCTGCCCGTTGGTTTCCAGAATCGCGGTCTCGATCTCGTTGGGGTCAAAGTATCCGGCTACACGGGCTTGGCCGAGAAATTCATTCAGGTCGATGGCGCAACGCTGCAGGTTGGCTTTTAAAATCGTGCCGCCGTCCATCAGAATCAGGCTGCGCCCACTCCAGAAGCTGCGCATCCGGTTGCTTTTGCAGGCGCTGTAGTGGACGAACCATGTCACAACACCGTATACGATCAGTGCGGAGAAGGGGCGCAGCCATTGCTCGAGATTTGTAGCAAGCTCCGCACCGATGGACCCTACCGTGACGGCATTCAGATAGTCGAACGGACTCATCTGGGCGATCTGCCGCTTGCCGCCCGCGCGGGTAAAAATGAACATGGCGGCCAAAGAGAGCAGGCTCGTCAGCACGACCTGCCCGATCTCTGTAAAAATGTCAGACATAAAACACACACCCTCCTGCGGGTAGCTTTTTGCGCAGTTGCGCTTTTTATACGGAAAACCGTTGACAAGACGGGCAAACGGCATATAATAAGCCTGTAAAAGGAAAAAATAGCGATGAAAGGGCCAATGCCGCCTCTCCGCTTAGAGAGAAAACCGCACGGTGCAAGGTTTTCAGCGTGAGTACGGCAGAGCCACCCCGGAGCTGGCGTAGAGCTGAGCGTACCTGCGGCGTTAACGCAGACACAAAGCGGCGGTGCGCAGTGCGTATCGCAAACTGGGTGGTACCACGGAAGCATAACAGCCTTCGTCCCTGCAGTGGGGCGTGGGCTGTATTTTTTTGTGGCGGCGCGATCGCAATTTTATGGATGGGAGAACAATACCTATGCAATGGACCGGATTGAACGAACTGCGTGAGAAGTACCTGCACTATTTTGAGACGAAGGATCATCTGCGCCTGGGCAGCTTCCCCGCTGGTGCCGAAGGATGACCCCAGCCTGCTGCTGATCAACAGCGGCATGGCCCCCATGAAAAAGTGGTTCCTTGGTCAGGAGGAGCCGCCGCGCCATCGCGTGACTACCTGCCAGAAGTGCATCCGCACCCCGGATATTGAGCGTGTCGGCATCACGGCCCGCCATGGCTGCTTCTTTGAGATGCTGGGCAACTTCAGCTTCCAGGACTACTTCAAGAAGGAAGTCATCCCCTGGGCATGGGAGTTCCTGACCAAGGAGCTGGAGATCCCCGCTGACCGCCTGTATATTTCCGTGTATCAGGAGGATGACGAGGCTTACGACATCTGGACGAAGCAGGTCGGCATCCCCGAGGATCACATGGTCCGTCTGGGCAAGGAGGATAACTTCTGGGAGCATGGCCCGGCCCTGCGGCCCCTTGCTCGGAGATTTACTTTGACCGCGGCCTGAAGTACGGCTGCGGCAAAGCCCACCTGCGGTGTCGGCTGTGATTGCGACCGCTTCATGGAGATCTGGAACCTGGTCTTCAGCCAGTACGATGCTGACGGCAAGGGCAATTATGAACTGCTGGCCAAGCCCAACATTGATACCGGCATGGGTCTGGAGCGTCTGGCCGTTGTCATGCAGGATGTCAACAACCTGTTTGAGGTCGATACCGTTGCCGCTGTTCTGCACCATGTGGAGCGCATTGCAGGCAAGAAGTACGGCGAGGACGAGAAGGATGACATTTCCATCCGCGTTATCACCGACCATCCGCGCTACGGTCTTTATGGCATCCGATGGCATCCTGCCCTCCAACGAGGGCCGCGGCTATGTTATGCGCCGTCTGCTGCGCCGTGCTGCACGCCATGGCCGTATGCTGGGCATCGACCGCCCGTTCCTGACCGAGCTGGTAGACACGGTTATCGAATCCAGCGAGGCAGGCTACCCCGAGCTGCGCGAGCATGAGTCCTATATCAAGAAGGTCATCGGCACCGAGGAGCTGCGCTTCGGCCGCACCATCGACGCTGGCCTGAACATCCTGAACGGCATGATGAGCCACCTGAAGGAGGCGCATGAGAAGGTTCTGTCCGGCGTTGAGGCCTTCAAGCTGAATGACACCTTCGGCTTCCCTCGATCTTGACCCGTGAGATTGCTGCGGAGGCCGGCTTTGCAGTCGACGAGGCAGCCTTCCATATTGAGATGACCAAGCAGCGTGAGCGCGCCGCGCCGAGCGTCTGGCAAAGGATATTTCCGGATGGAGCGCCGACCTGTTCGGTGAGCTGACGGCGGAGCCTACCCGCTTTGACGGCTACGAGACGCTGAGCGAGAAGCGCCAAGGTGCTGGCACTGTCCGATGGTGAGGAGCTTGTGGACGCTATTGCCACCGATGAAGCCGGCGAGGTCAAGGGAGGGCGTGCTTGTCGTGCTGGACAAGACTCCGTTCTATGCCGAGATGGGCGGTCAGGTCGCAGACCACGGCTACCTTGTCAGCGGTGATGCCAAGCTGAAGGTCACGCAGGTCAAAAAGACCCCGAAGGGCTACTTTGTCCATACCTGCGAGTTGCTGGATGGCACCATCCATGTTGAGGATGAGGTCACTGCCTCTGTGGACGAGAAGCGCCGCGCCGCTATCTGCCGCAACCACACGGCTACCCACCTGCTGCAGAAGGCTCTGCGCGAGGTTCTGGGCGAGCATGTCCATCAGGCCGGCAGCTATCAGGATGACCGCCTGACCCACTTTGACTTTACCCATTTCAGCGCTGTGACCCCCGCCGAGCTGGCCGAGGTCGAGCGCCGCGTGAATGAGAAGATCTACGAGGCCCTGCCCGTCACCGTGAAGAACCTGCCCATTGAGGAAGCCAAGAAGATGGGCGCTATGGCACTGTTCGGTGAGAAGTACGGCAGCGTTGTCCGCGTTGTCGACGCTGGCGGCTGGAGCACGGAGTTCTGCGGCGGCACCCATGTGACCAACACCGCACAGATCGGCTGCTTCAAGATCCTGAGCGAATCCAGCGTGGCCGCCGGTATCCGCCGTGTCGAGGCTACCACCGCCTTCGGTGTGCTTGACCTGCTGGATGAACCGCACCGAGACGCTGGCCAAGACGGCGGTTGCTCTGAAGGCCAACAACCTCAAGGCGACGCTCCGGCCCGCGCCGAGGCTCTGGCCGCCGAGCTGAAGGAAACTGCCAAGCAGCTGGATATCCTCAAGGCCACAGGTTGCTGCCGCCAAGATCGACGGTCTGTTTGAGGATGCCGCCGATGTGGACGGCGTGCGCATCGTCTCTGCCTATCTGACCGGTACCGGTGCCGATACCCTGCGCGATATGGTCGATAAGGTCCGCGACAAGGCCCCCAACGCCGTGACGGTTCTGATCGGCAGCGATGGTGCCAAGACGATGATGGCTGTCGGTGTTTCCAAAAATGCCATGGCCCGCGGCCTGAAGGCCGGCGCTCGTTAAGAAGATCGCTCCATCGCAGGCGGCAACGGCGGCGGCAAGCCGGACTTTGCAATGGCCGGTATCCGCGATGCCCCAAGATCGATGAGGCGCTGAACGCTGTGCCGGAGATCGTCAAGACCGAGATGAACCATTGATCTGGTTCTCATAAAATCCAATGCAAAGGAGGGATTCCGGATGGAGGATTGTCTGTTTTGTAAAATCGCCGCAGGCGAGATCCCCTCAAACAAATTGTATGAGGATGACACCCTGCTGGCCTTCTACGACATCGACCCGCAGGCCCCTGTGCATTTCCTTTTTGTCATCCCGAAGCGCCACATTGCGCTCCGCTGCGGCGCTGACGGAGGATGATGCTGCCCTGCTGGGCCATATCTATGCCGTGATTGCGCAGCTTTGCCGCAAGCTGGGTGTGGATGAGAGCGGCTACCGCGTTGTCACCAATGTGGGTGAGGACGGCGGCCAGAGCGTGAAGCACCTGCACTTTCATGTGTTGGCCAAGCGCAGCCTCGCTTGGCCTCCGGGCTGATGGCGAAGGCTGCAGCGCATTTGTAAAAGTAAGGAGAGGTAAAACCATCATGGCAGATACCTATACTATTGCATATCGCGGGCCTGACCCCGTGAACTGCCCATCTGCAAGGTCAATGATCACTTGGACATTGCTGCTTTTATCATGTTCAGCGATGTGGAGCTGACCGAGGCCTGCGCCGCTGCTCTGCTGAAAAAAAAAGGCGCCGGAGTTTGATGTGATCCTGACCGCCGAGGCCAAGGGTATCCCTCTGGCCTATGAAATGGCACGCCAGAGCGGCAAATACTGGATCCCGGCACGCAAAGGCCCGAAGCTGTATATGCGCGAGCCCGTCATTATCGAGGACGAGTCCATCACCACCGCAGGCAAGCAGATGTTGGTCATCGATAAGAAGGATATCGAGTATATGGATGGCAAGCGCATCCTGATCGTGGATGATGTCATCTCCACCGGCGGCTCTCTGCACGCGCTGGAGACGCTGGCGGCCAAGAGCACCGGCACCGTTGTGGGCTGCTGTGCCGCTTTTTGGCGGAGGGTGACGCTGCCAAGCGCACCGACATCTTCTTCTTGGAGCCGCTGCCGCTCTTCCTGCACTAAGCAATGAAACGAAAGCTCGGTTGGTTCGGTCTCGGTTTTGCCGGGGCGGAGCTTGCTTGTGCGGCCCTGCCGCCGCTGGTCTGTGTGCCCGCGGCGGCATTTTTGGCATTGCTGGCATTTTGGAATAGGCGCAGGGATGCAGGATTCCTCTGCTGGGGCGCTGTGCGGGCTGGCATGGTTTGCACTGTTTACGCTTATTTTGTACAGTGCCCTGCCGGGCGCTGGCGGGCAGACGGTCACTTGTACAGCTGTGGTGGAGACAGACGCAGAGGCTTCCTACAGTGATAGCCGTCTGCGCGGCACATTGCGGCTGACTGAGATCAACGGTAAGCCCGCCCGCTGCGGGTGCAATGCTCGTCATTCCCCGGGGAAAGCGCGGGAGAGCGGTTTGAGGCAAAGCTTTGCGCTGGAGCAGTCTTCCGGACAACCGCTACCGCCGCCTGAGCCGCAACAGCAGGGGCGTCTACCTACAGGCGGAATATCTCGGCAGCTACCGCGGCCTTGCGGCCAGCAAGCAAGCGCCGCGATTTGCACTTTTCGTCTGCGGCAGCGCTGGAGCGCCGTGCTGCGGCGCTGGCTGCCGAAGCAGCTGGACGGCATGGAGGCGGCGATGCTGCTGGCCGATAAAAGTCATCTTGAGGGATGCCGTACAGCAGGTGTTCCGCGCCGCAGGGTGTCGCACCTGCTGGCGGTGTCCGGCTTCATCTGGCGCTGCTCTGCGGGCTGCTGGGCTTCGGCCGGCGGTGGCGGTTCTATAAGCCGCTTATCCTGCTGTGCGGTGCGGCGGCGCTGTTTTATCTGCTGCTGACCGGGGCACCGGTGTCGGTGCTGCGCGCGGGGCTGGTGCTGGCGGTAGCGCTGGCGGGGGAGTTTCTTCTGCAGCCTGTCGATCTGCTGACATCCACTGGCTTTGCCGCAGTCCTGATGGGGCTGCAAAATGCCTATGCGCCCTGTGATATAGGCTTTCAGCTGTCATTCTGTGCCGTGCTGGGCGTGCAGGCTGCGGCGGCTCTGACCGAGGCTGAGCGGCGTGTGGCGGCGCAAGGAAAGTCGGCCGCTTTGCGTTTGGTTTGCCGCCTTGCGGAGCCTGTACAGGTGGCAGCACTCGCCAGCCTTGCCACCCTGCCGGTGCTGGTGGCCCACGGCATGTCCACCAGTCTTGTGGGCATTGTCTCGCAATGTGCTGGTCGTGTGGATGCTGCAGCCCGCCCTGCAGATGGGTATCCTGCTGCTGATTTTCAGTGCCGTGCCGTTTTTACTGCCGCTTATGTAAACCTTACGGGGCTGGCACTCAGCCTTTGGCTTAAGGCAATGCTCGGAATCGTTGAGCGCTGTGCGGCACTGCCGTTTGCGTCTGTCTATTTACCGCAGCGGTACGCTGTTTGTGCTGGCGGTGCTGGGCGCGCTGGCTCTATACTACCGGCACGGCAAAGGGATGCGGGTGTATCCGATTGCTGCGCTGATCTGCACAGCCGCCGCCGTTGTCATGGGGATATGGATGCAGCGGGATGTGGTGGAGATAAATCTTGTCGGCGCGTCCAACAATCCCTGCGTGGTCTGTGTGCAGAACGGGCAGGCAGTGGTGCTTTCCGCGGCGGCGCAACCTGAGCGCCGTTGAGCGGTATCTTGCCGGGCGCAGCAGACAAGAACCCGCCCTGCTGGTGGATCTGCGCGCCAGACCTACGGCACTGGACTTTACGGCGGCGGAGGTCGTGACGATGCAGGCTCAGCCGGGATTTGATACCCGCACGGTGCTTGACGGATTGACGCTCGACCTGTATCATAATAAAAGCGCGAGTCTGGCGGTGCTGGGCATCGGCGACCGCCATATTGCGGTGGGGGCGGGCAGCATACAGTTGGCCGAACCGATCCGTGTGGATGTACTCTGTGCGCCGGGGGCGCTGTCCGATGCCGTGCAGGCGGACACGATCCTGACTGCGGTACGCCACCCAAGATGGCTGGATGAAATCGAAAGCTGCGAGCTGCGCTATGGCGATGAGGCACCGGGCCTGACACTGCGCCCCGGCCGCAGCATGATCTGGGAGGAGGCACAGACGATTGCTATACAGTGAAAAAGAACTTGAAAAACGCCTGCAGTCCGGCTGCGCACTGTACTATTTTTATGCATCGGATGAGGCCCTTGTCCACGCCGCTGCACAGAAGGCCCTAAAATATCTGAACCGCGATGACCCGGAAACGACCGTGCTGGACGGCCCGACCCCCTCGGTGGAGGAGATCGTGCTGGCAGCGGGTACGATCTCCTTCTTTGGCGGCAAGCGGCTGGTGCTTATGCCGCTGATACGCCCATCGACCTACTCTGACAAGGATCTGCAGGAGCTCTGTGATACCTTGGCGGACACGGAAAATGCGATCTTCGTCATGACGGGGGTCGTGGAGGAGGCGTACGGCAAGCTGCGCCCCGGCAAGCGGGAGCAAAGCTCATCGGCTGCTGCGAAAAGCTGGGGTACTGCGTGCAGATCAAAAAAGCCGCCCCCAGGGGCAGCGCTGCAGGCTATGGCCCGCGATTGGGCAAAGCAGGCCGGTGCTGCCTTTTGCACCGGGGCGGAGGCCGCCCTGCTGGTGCGCTGCGGTGAGGATCAGTTCCTTTTGAAAAACGAGATTGAAAAAGCTGGCGGCTCTGTCTGGCTATGGCACGATCACACAGCAGATGGTTGGCCAGCTGGGCACTGTGACGCTGGATGCGGATACCTTTGACATGGTAAAGCTGCTTACCGGCGGCCAGACCGATAAGGCACAGCAAAAGCTCAAGACGCTGCTGGCGCTGCAGAATGACCCGATCATGATCACGGGCGCGCTGATCAGCAACTATCTGGATCTGTACCGCGTGCTGCTGGGCCGCCGCAGCCGCCGCAGTCTGGGGGATGTAGCCAAGGATTTCGGCTATAAGGGCAACTGGAGCTACCGCCTCAATTCGACGGAAAAAACGGCGGCGCGGTTCAACCGCAGCCAGCTGGAAAGCTGCCTGCGCATCCTGCAGCAGCTGGACACTGATCTGAAAAGCAGCAAGCTGGACGCCGACCTGCTGATGCAGAAGGCGCTGTGTGAGCTGGCGCTGGCCGGGAGGAAAGCATGATAAAAGTAGAGCAGGCCCTGCTGGTGGAGGGGAAATACGATGCCGCCCGGCTGGCCAATATCGTGGACGGTACGATCCTGACAACGGACGGATTCCGCGTGTTCCGGGACGCTGCGCTGCAAAAGCTGCTCAAGCGAATAGCCGCTGCGCAGGGCCTCATCATTTTGACAGATTCCGATGCAGCAGGCTTTAAGATACGCCACTTTGTGACGGGTCTGGTTGGAGCAGAGCATGTCCTGCAGGCCTATGTACCGGCGCTGCCGGGCAAGGAAGCGCGCAAGGCAGAACCCGGCAAAGAGGGCCTGCTGGGCGTTGAGGGTGTACCCGATGCATTGATCTTGCAGGGGCTGACGACGGCGCTGGAGAGTGCTGTGCCCCGCGCAGACGCTGCAAAAAGCCGCGCCATCACCTACACAGACCTGTATGACTGGGGTATCTCCGGTACGGCCAACAGTGCGGAAAACCGCCGTGCGCTGCTGCATCGGCTGGGGCCTTCCGCCGCGGCTTAGCAAAAAGGAGCTGCTGCAGGTGCTGAACACATTGTACACCTATGATGCCCTCTGCGCAGAAATCAAAAACCTATAAAAATATCCCGGAGTCAAAATGACTCCGGGATGCTTTTTTGCTGCAGTCAGATCAAACCTCGAGCTTTTCCAGCTCGGCCATCCACAGGGTGTTGCAGGCATCGCTGGGCATACGCCAGTCGCCGCGGGGGACAGCGTGACCGAGCCGACCTTAGGCCCATCAGGCAGGCAGCTGCGCTTGAACTGCTGCTGGAAGAAGCGGCGATAGAAGTTCTTTAACCAAGCCAGCAGAACCTCCGGCTCATACTTGCCGTCAAAGGCGGTGCGGGCCAGATGATAGATTTTTGCCGGGCTGGAAGCCGAAGCGCAGCACATAGTAGAGATAGAAGTCGTGCAGCTCATACGGACCGACCAGCTTTTCCGTCTGCTGGGCAATGGTGCCGTCCTCGGCGGTGGGCAGCAGCTCGGGGCTGACTGGGGTGTCCAGAATGTCAAGCAGCACCCCGCGCAGCGTGTCGCTGCCGCAGGTGTCTGCTACATACTGCACGATATGCCGCACAAGCGTCTTGGGCACGCCGGCATTGACGCCGTACATGCTCATGTGGTCGCCGTTGTAGGTGGCCCAGCCCAGTGCAAGCTCGCTCAGATCGCCGGTGCCGATGACAAAGCCACCATTCTTGTTGGCGTAATCCATCAGCTCCAGTGTGCGCACGCGGGCCTGACAGTTTTCAAAGGTGACATCATATTTGTCGGCAGGCTGACCGATGTCTGCAAAAGTGACTTTTTGACGGTCTCCGTGATGTTGATCTCACCGAAGGTCACGCCCAACGCCTCGCACAGAATCTCGGCGTTGGGCGGGTGCGCTTTGGTGCCGAAGACAAGGGCATCGTCAGTGCTATGTCTTTGGCATCGCGGTCCAGAACCTTACAGGCGCGCACGGCCACCAGCAGGGGCCAGACAACTGTCCAGCCCGCCGGAGATGCCGATCACCCCGCATTTGGCGTGGGTATGCTCCATCCGCTTGGCAAGGCCCTCGGCCTGAATGCGCAGGATCAGTCACAGCGCTCGGCACGGGTGGCAGCGTCCTGCGGCACGAAAGGGCGTGCAGGAGACAGGGCGTGTCAGGGGCAAGGCTGATCGGCGGCAGATCAAATTCTACCGTGGTATAGCCAGCCGTTTCCGGCATAAAGGTCGTGTTGCGCTGGCGCTCCTGCACCATGCGGCCAAGATCCAGCTCGGTCACGGCAGCCTCACCTGCAAAGGGGGCGGTGTCGGCCAGCAGACTGCCGTTTTCGGCAATCAGATTGTGCCGGCAAAGGTCATGTCGGTGGTACTTTCCCCGTGGCCGGCATCGGCGTAGAGATAGGCGCAGAGCAGCCGCGCACTCTGCCCGCAGACGAGCGCCCGGCGGTAGGCGGACTTGCCGACGGTCTCGTCACTGGCGGAGAGGGTTTGCCACCACCGTGGCCCCGGCCAGCGCGTGGGCGCAGCTTGGCGGAACAGGTGCCCACAGATCCTCACACACCTCGGCGGCCAGCACAAAGGCAGGCATCTGCTTGCAGGCGAACAGCAGGTTAGTGCCGATCAGCGTTTCCTGCCCGGCCAGCGTGATGCACTCAGGCGAACGCATACCGGGGATGAAGTGGCGCTTTTCATAGAACTCACCGTAGTTGGGCAGATGCAGCTTTGGTACAAGGCCCAGCAGCTCGCCGTTGCACACAACGGCGGCGCAGTTGTACAGCTTGCCGGTGCCCAGCGCACCGGCAGACCGACCAGGACAAACAAGGTTGAGGCCCTGACTGGCCTTTAAGATGGCAAGCAGGCCGTCCTCGCCCCGCGCACAGGGTGTCCTGCAAGAATAGGTCGCTGCAGGTGTGCCTGTCAGGGGCAAACTCCGGCAGGCAGAACTGAACATTTTCTCGGCATATTCGCGCATGACGCCGATGATCTGCTCGGCATTATACACACAATCGGCCACGCGCAGGGCGGCTGGCTGCGGCGGCGCGGATGAAACCGTTTTCAAAGCGGGAAAGCTGTACTTCATAGCCAAACTTCCTTTATCATAGTATATAAAATTATCCTTAGCACAGCGCGCGCCGGGCCGCAAGTGCTGCTTTTACAAGCAAAAAATATCATTCAAAAAGTAATACTTGACACCATGTAAGCACGCACGATATAATAAAGCCACCGTAAGAAAGAAAGGACAAAGCGACATGGCAAAAAACTTGAAGCTGAAAACCGCCCGTGCGCAGCCAGCACAAAGGCGGATCAGCGGCGGCATTGAGCGTCCCCGCCAGAACCATCAACGCCATTGAAAAAGGAGCAATACGTAAC
>VOFK01003115.1_pt1 | contig 41957 bp, 49 predicted proteins | sample 5384121 | NCBI WGS metagenome assembly VOFK01 (sample SAMN12384730, study PRJNA508395) | human gut metagenome | isolation source: healthy gut J | host: Homo sapiens | reverse complement strand
ATCAGTATGCTTCGTTCAGTTACGTATTGCTCCCATCAGGATGCCGGGAACGTAACCAGCCATGAACAGGGTGGAGATGGAAACACCGCCAGCAACGGTGGAGTAAACAATGAATGCGGAGGTGGGCGGGATCAGCAGGCCGGTGGGGGCGGAGGAAGCAATGTTGGCTGCTGCAGAGTAAAGCGGGGTCATAGCCGTTTTCTTCCTCAATGGGGCTGATGCAACCGCCCATGGCGGAAGCAGCAGCAACGGAGGAACCGGACAGTGCGCCGAACAGCATGTTGCCCAGGATGTTGGCCTGTGCCATGGAGCCGGGAATCTTGCCGACAAACAGCTGCGCAAAGTTGACCAGGCGCTTGGCAATACAGCCGTTGTTCATGATGTTGCCGGCCAGAATGAAGAGGGGCACGGCCAGCAGAGAGAAGCTCTCCACGCCGGAGTTCATCTTCTGCATCGTGATGAAGGTAATCTGATCCCACGAAAGGGTGGACATTGCGGTCACAATGCTGGACGCCACAATACTGATGGAGATGGGCACGCCGAGAACAGCAGGATGCCGAACACGGCGAACAGGGGATAACGGTCGTCATGGTGATACTCATTTGTCTGCACCCTCCTTGGAATCGACTTTTTCGCCGGTGATGTCCTCATAGATGTTGATAATCTGCGCTAAGATGATGAAAACACCGGAAATCGGGGCGATGGAGTAGACCAGGCTTCTGGGGATGCCCAGCAGGGCGGAGAACTCGCGGGCGGCGGAAACGGCCAGCTTGAAGCCGCCGATCGTGAACACGAAGATGGCCATCAGCAGAATCAGGGCGTCGATGGCGACCAGCAGGGCGGTGTGGGCCTTGCCGGTGAACTTGTCGCGGACAATCGTCAGCGACATATGCTCGCGGGTGGAGAAGGCGTAGGCCGCGCCGATGAAGCCTGTCCAGATCAGGCTGTAACGGACGAGTTCCTCGGTGAAAGCGACCGGGCTGTTCAGCACGTAGCGGGAGAACACCTGAATCAGAACCAGAATCGTCATAAAGGACAGCAGGATGGCGCAGGCGATGCTCAGGACTTTGTCCATCCAGAATTTGATGCTTGCAAAGGTCTTTTTCATGGCTTACTCCTCCCCTCTTGCCTTGTCGATGGTGTCCAGCAGTGTCTTGACACCGGGGTACTGCTCCTCGTAGGCATCAATCATCGGCTGGGTGGCCTCACGGAAGGCCTCCTTGTCGACATCGTAAACAAACTCAACGCCCATGGTTTCCTGTGCTTCTTTTTACAGCTTCTTCAATGGCCGTATCCCACATGACCTTATGGGCCTCGGTGGAGTTGTGGGCAGCTTCCAGAATGATCTCCTGATCTTCCGGGGAGATCTGCTTCCATACCTTTTCGCTCATGATCAGAACATCGGGGATCATGGCGTGCTGGTCAACGGAGTAGACCTTGCACACCTTCGCCGTGCTTGCCGGTTGTCAGTGCGGTTTCGTTGTTTTCGGTGCCGTCAATGATGCCGGTCTGCAGGGAGGTATACACATCGCCGTAAGACATGGCAACGGGAATGCCGCCCAGATAGTTCATCATATCGGTCTGGGACTTCATGTCCTGCACGCGGATCTTCAGGCCCTTCAGGTCAGCCGGAGTGCGGATGGCTCTGTCTTTGGTGTAGAAAGAGCGGGCGCCGGAGGTGTAATAGGTCAGGGTAACAAAGCCGTCATCGCCGGTAGAGAGGAAGAAATCCTGCATCTGCTGGGAGTCCATGACATGGTAGAAATCCTCGGTATCATTAAAGATGTAAGGCAGGCCGAATGCGTTGTAGGCTTCGTTGTACGTTGCCAGACCGGGGGCAGAAACCTTGGTCATGGCGATAACGCCTGCCTGCAGCTGCTCCAAGTTCTCGTTTTCGCTGCCGAGCTGGCCGTTGGGGAAGATCTTGACCTGGACGCGGCCATCGGTCTTTTCGTTCACTTCCTCAGCAAACTGGGTCATGGCAATGTGGACGGTGTGGGCCTCGGACAGGCCGTGGGCCAGCGTCAGAACCAGTGGGTTTTCTGCGCTGTAGCTGGTGTCAGCCGTGGTGCTGGATGCGCCGCAGCCGGCCATCAGCCCGGCGCACAGCACAGCAGCCGTTGCCAGCGCTGCAATCTTTTTGAACATTTTGTTTCCTCCTTCTATTTTGTATCGCGTTTTACGGCGCGTTACATACCAATCAATCAGATCAAACTGCTCAAACGAAACCATGATCTCATGGTCCTTTTTGGGGTTGGGGTACTTGACCTGCACGCTCTTCAGGCGCTGGCTGTAGTACCAGCCGCTCTCGGCTTCCTCAAACTTGCGGCGGTGCAGGAAGTGCGGCAGCTCCTTGCCGTCCAGCTGCACATAGAACGGGGATTTTTCGCGGTGGATCATATCCAGATACATGCTTTCCACAGCGGTATCGTAATCGCCCTCGTTGGTAAAGTGAACGTAAGTCTTTACGCCTGCGGTCACGGCAATGCGGGTCTTGAGGTAAGCGCCCTTCAGGTACTCATTGGTGCAGCCGTCATCCTCGTACAGAACAAACTCGGAATCCACATCCGGTGCCATCAGGATCTCCAGCTCAGTGGTCTTTTCGGTCATCAGGTTGTGCAGGCGGTTGCCGCTCATGGGAGGATAGCACCGCTGCGCACAAACAGCGGGATGCTGGAAATATCGACCGGTACCTCGATCGTCTGGCCGGGAGCGTACTCCTCGCGGGTGTAGAAGTTGTAGAAGCGCTCGTTTTCGTTCTCGGTCCTGGGCAGGTAGACAGGGCGGACGGTCTGGCCCTTCTCGACAACGTTGGCGACCAGCAGAGAGTCGCCGAACATGAAGTTGACGCCCTCATCATAGGTGGCGGGGTCGTTCTGGAACACGGCGAAGGTGGGCTGCCAGATCGGCAGGCCGTTTCGTGGGCGCGCACCATCAGGGAATACAGCATCGGGCTGAGCTTATAGCGGAAGTTGATGGCATCGCGGATGTACTGCTTTTTATCACTGAACATCCAGGGCTCGGTCACGGTGTTGTCGGTGTTGGTGGAGTGGATGGAGAAGCGCGGCTGGAAGATGCCATTCTGCACCCAGCGCACGAACAGCTCGGCCTCCGGTGCGGGGCCATAGAAGCCGCCGATATCGCAGCCGTGGTTGGAAACACCGCACAGGGCCATGCCCAGGATGGTGGCAATGTTGTATTTCAGGGTATCCCAGTGGGTCAGGTTATCGCCTGCCCAAACCTGGGCGTAACGCTGGATGCCGGCATGGCCGGAACGGCAGACAGAGAAGGGACGGCAGTTAGGGTCGTACTCTTCAATGGCTTCGTTGGAAAGCTGGCACATCAGGTTGCTCATCACCGGCTTCATGGTGCCGATGGTGCTGCCCTTGCCTTCAAAGTAAACCTTGGCATCCTTGTCCACCATGCTGTCATACTCGCAGTTGTCGTTCCACAGGGAGCGGCAGCCGTAACGCAGCAGGGCGTCCTTGATGTACTGTTTCCAGTGTTCGCGGGTGGACTGCTTGGTAAAGTCCACAAACAGGCCGGGGCCGCCCCACCAGGTACCCACCGCCAGGCCGTCCACACCGGCGTTGTCATCGGATGCAGGCAGGAACATATCCTTTGCCTTCATCTCTTCCAACAGGGGGTGAACCAGCAGCATGCCGGGTTTGATGTTGGGCGAAACAAGAATGCCGCGCTTGACCATCTGGGCAAACCAGTCAGCGGGGTCCTTAAAGCGCTTAGTGTTCCAGGTGAAGGTGCAGCGCTTGATGCCCTGCTCGTTTCAACGGCGCAGTAGCCGGAGGAAAGCTGGAAGCCGTCCACGGGGATGTCCTCCTCATGGGTGGTATCAATGAATTCCAGCACGGCGTCATCGCTGTTTTCCGGCAATTCGGGGTAGTACATCGAGCTGCCCAGATAGCCCAGCGCTGCCTTGGGCAGCATGACGCTCTTGCCGGTCAGATCGGTGTAGCGCTCGATGATATGCGGATGGAGGGGCCCGCGATCAGGAACAGATCAATGTCGCCGGCATCGGTGCGGTAGCTGGAGTAGCGGTGCCAGTAGTTACGCTTCTCGCGGCCCATGTTGAAGTCGCACTCAGCTGTGTTGTGGTAGAAGTAGCCCACAGCCTGCTTGGTGCCGCGGTTCAGCTTGATGTAGAACGGGATGTGCTTGTACAGGGAATCGGTCTCCTTGGCATTGTAGCCCATGGCATCACCGGGGGCCATGTTCATGTACTTTTCGGCCTTGTTGATTTCGCCGGACTTCTCGCCAAGCCATAGAAGCAGTCGTCCGCCTCAATCTGGCTGGCGTGGATGCGACGGTGATTGCTGTCCTCACGGTAGGCCAGGTCGGGAATGTCCGCATGCAGCAGGCTGCCGTCCTTGTCATAGACCATGATGCGGAAGGGTGCCTTCTCAACGACCACCTTCAGGCGGCTGCCCTGGATCACGGCTTCCTTCTCGCCATCGGTCAGGGTTCGGCGGCAGCGCACTGGACGCGCTTGCGGCAGTCCTTCATCAGATTGTCGGTGCGGGAGTCCCATGCGGTCATCGTCAGGCTGTAGCTGGCCTCGTCCCAATCGCCGTCAAAACCGGCGCGGATGCGCAGGATGTCATCCGTCAGGAACCAGATGCGCAGCTCGACAGCGTTGGTGGCAACCGAGTAATAGCTGCCGCAGTCCTTGACTGCACCGCCGGTGTAGCACACTTTCATAGTTTTTCCCCTTTCAGTTTGTGGTTGTGCGTGGCTGGTAAAAACCGCTCTTACGGCAACTCCTGTACAGATTGCACAAAAAACAAGCGATTATTTTTGTTCATTCTGCGTTTATTGCCTTATTTCGCCATTATAATAGCAAATTTATTCACAAATTTCTCTCACTTTTGTAGCAAGAATGTTGCAAAATGTGATATAATCGTGACAAGGAGCTTTTTCTGCCGGAGGTGCTGTTCATGCTTATTCAAAAAGTACCGCACTATGTCGATTCTATCCTGACGCAGGAGGTGGCCAGTTCCGCCTTGCAGGGCGGCGATGTGGTGGTGGCATGGTACACCAACCAGACCAACAAACAGTCTGTGGTACACTCGCACCCCTACTATGAGCTGATTCTGCCGGTATCGGGTTCCAGCGTGCGCTATTCGGTCGGCGGCAGCGTGTACGATTTGCATATCGGGGAGCTCATTCTCTTTCCCGGTGGCGTCTACCACTCTGGCAAGTTCAATGTGACCGCAGACACCTCAGAACGTCTTGTGGTGCAGATTGCCCCCGGCATCTGGGAGCGTGCATGGGCACAGGCCGATCTGCCCATAGCCCTGCAGCCGGAGCCGCTGATTCTGGACGCGGACTCGGTGGCGCGGTGGGATTTCCGTGGCCTGCTGGAGCGGATGGCGCAGACCGTCTATCTGGAAGCCGCCATCCGGGAAACCGTGCAGTGCTGCGAGCTTACCGAGCTGCTCCTGCTGTTCAGCCACCTGATTCACAAACGCCAGAGCGCCCCGCCGCCCTCGGCCACCAGCCTGCTGGTCGCCCGCGCCGTTGAATACCTGCAGGCCAACTATACCGACCCGCAGCTTACGGTGGCCCAGCTGGCCAAATACACCTACACGAGCCGGGAGCACCTTTCTCGCGTATTTAAAGAGTACACGCTGGAGAGCGTCCACGGTTACCTGACCAATCTGCGTATGCAGCACTGCCGCAATGCGATTGCCTCCGGCGTCAGTGTGCTGGACGCCTGCTCGTCGAGCGGATTCACGAATTACAGCAGTTTTTTGAAGAGTTTCCGCGCCCTGTACGGCATCACCCCCACCGAGTACCGCGCCAAACTCCGCGCCGCGGGCATCCAATAAGCCCGCGGGCACATTCTGCAACATTTTTGTACTTGCAAAAAAGCGGATTCTATACCATAATAGAAGCATTGGCCCTCCCTGTGGGATGGCAGCCGCCTGCGCAGTGATTTCGGTATTGAAAGCGAGCTGAACCCGCTGGCAGCGGCAGCTACACAGTAACCGGCCATGTACAGACGCTGGTAACCACGGTATAAAATACAGCCCGCAGCAAAAAATGCTGCGGGCTGCTGTTATATCAGGCTGTGGGCTTCTGGCCGCGTGGGATAAGGACGCGCAGTTCAAACCAACCGTCATGGGTGGTGATGGTCGCGGTGCCGCCATACTTGGCGGCGGTGTTCTGGATACTCTTGACGCCGAAGCCGTGGTAGCCCACGTCCTTCTTGGTTGTAATGGGCAGGCCGTTGGCAAAGTGTAGCTCGCCGTCATAGCAGTTCTCAATGCGGATAGCGGCAAAGCCCTTCTGACGCGCTACGCTCAGATGGATGAGCCGCCGTTCCGGGTCGGCAATTTTGTCCACACTCTCAATGGCGTTATCCAGCGCGTTGCCGAACAGGTTGCTGACGTCCATCACGTCCATAAAGTCCAGCGCCGCACCGTCCGCCACGCAGGTAAGCTGAATGTTTTTGGTGCTGCAGGTCAGGCTTTTGCCGGTCAGCACGGTGTCCAGCACCTTGTTTCCGGTATCGTTCTGCGCCTCATAGGCCTTGATTTCCTGCTCCATCTTGTCCAGCACGGCGTTGCGCTCCTCGCCGCTTTCGGCGCGCAGAACGGCAATCTGATGCTTCAAATCGTGATATTTCTGGTTTATCAGATCAACGCTTTCCTGCCGGATTTTGTAATTCTCATACTGGATGTGCAGCATATTGCGCAAAGCGTCCGCCTCGCGCTGGGTCAACAAATCGCGCAGCTGCGATTGATACGCAAACAACAGCGCCACGCCGCCAAAGTAAACCACCGTGCGCATGGTGTAAATTTCCATCGTGCCGCGGGCCGAGAACGGCGTTTCCAGCGTGGTGTAGCTGATGCTGGAAAGAATGTAGATAGCCGCAGCAAGCCCCGCCGCAATGCAGGTAGTGCGCGGCCGGATGTCAAACTGGATGCTGCCGGTGCTACCGCCATCCTCCAGCAGCCACATAAGTCCAAAGATGATGCCAAACCCCACCGCAATAAAGCAGCATACTGCGGGAAAGCTCTGCAAATATACATTGCTGCGTGCAAAATAGACGTACATCTGCCATGTCAGCGAGGCTGCAAAGCCCGCCAGAATAAAAGCCCGGGTGCAGAAGTACCCCATCTGCCAGTAATCGCCCTTGGACGCCGCCAGCATAAACAGCAGCATCAGCGCGACCGAAACGGCGTACAGCACATTGAACTGCCAGCCGTTGTAGCCGTCTGTAGCCACCAGATAGATTTCCAGCACAGCAAGAGCCCCGGCGTAGAGCGCCGCCCGCTTGCCGCCGCCAAAGCGCGGCGGCAGAAATTGCAGATATAACAGGCAGGCCAGCCAGTCCGCCGCCGCGGTGACCTGCCGCGGAATGTCCAGTTCATAGTACGGCATAGCGTCACCCCACCCCATTGATGTAATCATTCAGCGCGTCCAGAAACGCCTTGCGCCGCGCACGCGCCAGCGGCACACGGTCACCGTGCACCACGGCATCCTCGCCGTCCATCTGGTCAACGTGCTCCAGATTGACAAGGCAGCCCTTGTTGACGCGGAAATAGCTGTCCTGCGCCAGCTTCTGCTCCAGCTCGGTCATCGAGCCCGGGGCGGTCAGCTCCCCCTCCGCGGTGTGGTACACAAGGTCATGCGCGTTGCTTTCCACCCAGTAAATAGACGATGTATCGAGCTTGTGCGCAGTTCCGTGGGCGTTTATCTGCAGATAGTGCCGCGCACGGCGGGCCACGCGCTCAATGGCACGGCTCAGCCGCTGGGAAAACGCATAGTAGGACACCGGCTTCAGCACGTAATCCAGTGCGTCCACGGCATAGCCTTTGATGGCATACTGCGGCGAGTTTGTGATGAAGATGATGATAACCTCGGTGTCCACCTTGCGGATTTCCTCGGCTGCCATCATCCCATCCATAAACTTCATTTCAATGTCCATCAGGATGATGTCATATACGGCCTTATAGCCAAGGGCAATCTCGTCCCCATCGGAGAATTCCGTCACGGTGAATTTTTCTCCCGATGCAGCGCTGTATTTCTCAATATATTCCCGCAGTCGACTGCGGTAGACAGAATCATCATCCTCCACCAGCGCCAAACGAATCATAGTGCCATTCCCCTTTTCGGCTAAGATTTTATTTTCCTATTTCCTCATAACTATAAATGTATCATTTTTGCTGTGAGATTGCAAGCCACCGCGTAGACTTGGCGCAGCGGTTATTTTTGTGCAGAAAATTTTTGCAAACCCCTTGACCTTAAACCCACGTTCAATGATAATCTAACTATAGAGATTTAACCAATAAAAGCGAGGTTTACCACGAATGGATAAGCTAGAAGCATTACGGCAGTATCTGCGGGAGCTGGGCAGCGTAGCGGTTGCATTTTCCAGCGGTGTAGATTCTACCTTTTTATTAAAGGTTGCCCATGACACCTTGGGCGATAACGCCATTGCCGTCACGGCGCGCAGCTGCTCCTTCCCGAAGCGGGAGCTGAACGAGGCCGAGGCCTTCTGCAAAAAAGAGGGCATCCGCCATTTTATCGTCGAGTCCGAGGAGCTGCAGATTGAGGGCTTCTCCCACAATCCGAAGAACCGCTGCTACCTGTGCAAGCATGAGCTGTTCGAGAAAAATCATCGCATTGGCGAAGGAAAATGGCGTACAGTATGTGGCCGAAGGTTCCAATATGGACGATAACGGCGACTACCGCCCCGGCTTGCAGGCTGTGGCCGAGCTGCACGTCACCAGCCCCCTGCGCCATGTGGGGCTGACCAAGCAGGAAATCCGCGACTATTCCCGCCAGCTGGGCCTGCCCACGTGGGATAAGCAGTCCTTTGCCTGCCTGTCCTCCCGCTTTGTCTACGGCGAGGAAATCACCGAGGAAAAGCTGGGCATGGTGGACAAGGCCGAGCAGCTTCTGCTGGATATGGGCTTCCACCAGCTGCGTGTGCGGATTCACGGCACGATTGCCCGCATCGAGGTGCTGCCCGACGAGTTTGAAAAGCTGCTGGCAAACCGTGAGGCCATCGTTACCGCGTTCAAAAGCTACGGCTTCAGCTATGTCACAATGGATTTGCAGGGCTACCGCATGGGCAGCATGAATGAGACGCTGGGCCTGAAAAAGTAAGCCCGCCGAAAGGACAGTACAATGGACGCAAAAGAAGTGCTGGAAAAGGTCCGGGACGGTGCCATGAGCGTGGACGAGGCCGAGCAGTTTTTCCGCCGCGCACCGTTTGAGGAGCTGGGCTACGCCAAGCTGGACACCCAGCGGCGGCAGCGCACCGGCTTTGCCGAGGTGGTTTTCTGCAGCGGTAAGGCGGACGAGTACCTTGTCTCCATCTTTACGCGGCTGGCCGCCGAGGAGGGCGAGGTACTGGGCACCCGTGCCACGCCGCAGCAATATGAGCTTGTGCGCGCCGCCTGCCCCGGCGTTGTCTATGACCCGGTTTCCCGCCTGCTGAAGATGGAAAAGCACGATAAGCCGCGAATTGGCAGCATTGCGGTATGTACCGCGGGCACAGCGGACATCGCCGTGGCCGAGGAAGCCGCCCAGACGGCGGAGTTTTTCGGCAGCAGGGTCACCCGCATCTATGATGTCGGCGTAAGCGGCCTGCACCGTTTGCTGGCCAATCTCGAGCCTATTCAGGCCGCCAACTGCGTGGTAGCCGTGGCGGGCATGGAGGGCGCGCTGGCCAGTGTGATTGGCGGGCTGGTGCAGAACCCGGTCATTGCCGTGCCGACCTCCGTAGGGTACGGCGCTTCGTTCGGTGGTGTCTCGGCGCTGCTGACGATGATCAACTCCTGCGCCAACGGCATTGCCACCGTCAACATAGACAACGGCTATGGGGCCGGCTATCTGGCAACGCAGATAAACCGTCTTGCCTGCCAGCTGCCCACAAAGGAGAAAAAATGAGCAAGAAAACGTTATATTTAGAGTGCTATTCCGGCATCAGCGGCGATATGGTCACGGCCGCCCTGCTGGATTTGGGCGCGGATGAGGCCGTGCTGCGCAAGGCGCTGGCCAGCCTGCCTTTGGATGGCTTTTCCATTAAAATTTCCCACGTCAAGAAGTCCGGTCTGGACGCCTGCGATTTTGATGTGGTGCTGGATGCCGCTCACGAAAACCATGACCACGATATGGCCTATCTCTATGGGGACTATCACGAGCACACGCATGAACATCACCACGACCACGAGGAACACCACGCCGATGCCCCGCATGGGCATGACCATAATGCGTACCACCATGAGCATCGCGGCCTGCACGAAATTCTCGACATTCTGAACCGGGCCGAGCTGACCGACCGTGCCCGCGCCACCGCCGTGCGCATCTTCACGATTCTGGGCAAGGCCGAGGCGAAGGCCCACGGTGCCACGCTGGAAACCGTGCATTTCCACGAGGTCGGCGCGGTGGATTCCATCGTGGACATCACCGCCGTCGCCGTCTGTCTGGACAATCTGGGCATCGACGAGGTCATCATCCCCGCCCTGTATGAGGGCACTGGCACCGTCCGCTGTGCCCACGGCGTGCTGCCCATCCCGGTGCCCGCCGTGGCCAACATCGCAGCGGCAGAGCACCTGACCCTGCACATCACCCACGCCCACGGCGAGTACGTGACCCCCACCGGCGCGGCCATTGCGGCGGCGGTGCGCACCAGCGAGACCCTGCCCTCTGCCTTCACCGTGGAAAAAATCGGTCTGGGCGCGGGCAAGCGTGAGCAGGAGCTGCCCGGCTTCGTGCGTGCCATGCTTATCTGCCCGACCAGTGGCTTCCATACTGCACAGGATACCATCTGCAAGCTGGAAACAAACCTTGATGACTGCACCGGCGAGGCTTTGGGCTACGTGATGGAGCGCCTGCTGGCCGCCGGTGCGCGGGACGTCTACTACACACCTATCCAGATGAAAAAGAACCGTCCTGCGTTCCTTTTGTCGGTGCTCTGTCTGCAGGAGGACATCCCCGCGATGGAGCAGATTATCTTTGCGGAGTCCACCACCATCGGCATCCGCCGCACAGAGATGGCGCGCAGCATCCTGACCCGCCGCCTGCGCACCGTGCAGACTCCGCTGGGCTGTGCACAGGTCAAGGAGTGCGCGTTGCCCTGTGAGGATAGCGGGACACCCGAAACGCGCTGCTACCCCGAGTATGAGAGCCTGCGGGAGCTCTGCCGCGCCAACGGCTGCAGCTATCAGGACGCACTGCGCACCGTATTGAAAGAACTGGAAAAATAAAAGAGGATACAAGGAGAAAAATACTATGCATATGGCAGATGCTCTGCTTGCCCCCGGCGTGGCCGGTATTATGTACGCCTGCTCCACGGCGGCGGCCGGGCACTCGATTCATAAGCTCGACAAGGACAAGGAGGACCAGCTCGTTCCGGTTATGGGCGTGATGGGTGCCTTTGTCTTTGCTGCGCAGATGATTAACTTTACCATCCCCGGCACTGGCTCTTCCGGCCATCTGTGCGGCGGTATGCTGCTCACGGCGGTGGTCGGCCCTTACGCGGCCTTCCTGGCGATGATTGGTGTGCTGCTTATCCAATGCCTGCTCTTTGCGGACGGCGGCCTGATGGCGCTGGGCGCAAACGTCTGGAATATGGCGTTCTACGGTTGTTTTGTCGGCGCACTGATTTGGCGTGCCTTTATGCGCAAGGGTATCACACGCAAAAAAATCATTGCCGCCTCCCTGCTGGGCTGCGTTCTGACACTCCAGCTGGGCGCATTCTCGGTCACGCTGGAGACACTGGCCTCCGGCATTACCGAGCTGCCTTTCACGGCATTTCTGGCGGTGATGCAGCCCATCCATCTGGCCATCGGCCTTGTGGAGGGCGCTGTCACCGCGGCGGTGCTCGTCTTTCTGCAGGAGGCCCGCCCTTCCCTGCTGTGGCAGGCGGAATCCGCCGACAGCCAGAAGCAGCCCATGACACTGCGCGGCGTGCTGGGCGTTATGGCGGTGCTGGCGGCGGTCACGGCTGGGCTGCTCTCGCTGTTTGCATCAGCCTTTCCGGATGGTCTGGAATGGTCGCTGCAGCGCCTGACCGGCAGCACAGAGTTGGAAGCCACCGGCTCCGTGCAGGCGTTCTTTGCCCGCATCCAGTCCCTGACGGCGCTGCTGCCGGACTATAACCTTGCCGGGTCGGAAAGCGCCGCGGGCGGCAGTGCGGCAGGGCTTATCGGCGCCGCCGTTGTGCTGGCAGCGGTTGTGCTGCTGGGCAAAATCATCAAGAAGGCGGCGCATCGGAATGGATCGACTGCACCACGCCATTAAGGATGTACACCGGCTGGACGATCTGGCTGCCCGCGATACGCCGCTGAACCGTCTGCCGCCGCTGGCTAAGCTGGTAAGTGTACTGGTCTATCTTATTTTTACACTTTCATTCCCCAAATATGCCATGACCGGCCTTCTGGGCATGGGGCTGTACCCGATACTGCTCTGCGCACTGGCAGATTTGTCCCTTTGGGATACGCTCTGCCGCGGGCGCAGTGTGGCGCTGCTGCTGGCAGCGGTGGGCCTCTGCAATCTGTTTTTTGACCGCGCACCGGTACTGGATTTGGGGCTTGTGGTGCTCTCCGGCGGTTGGGTGTCACTGCTGACGCTGCTTATCAAGGGGATGTTCAGCTTTCTGGCGGTCTATCTGTTGATTGCCACCACCGGCATCGAGGCTGTCTGCACGGCGCTGCGCCAACTGCACGTTCCCCGGGTGCTGGTGACGACGATTCTTCTGACCTACCGCTACATCGTCCTGCTTCTGCAGGAGGCAAACCGCATTTCCACGGCCTACGCCCTGCGTGCGCCGGGTCAGAAGGGCATCCACTTCCGGGCATGGGGCTCGCTGCTGGGGCAGCTGCTTCTGCGCAGTATGGACCGCGCCCAGCTTGTGTACGAGTATGCTGCTGCGCGCGGCTACCACTGCGGCAGCAATGCCTCTGCGCCGAACACACACGCCCGCGCCGGCGGTGTGCTTTTTGCCGCCGTTACGGTGGTGTACTGCCTTGTTTTCCGCTGCATCCCGGTGTTTGAGCTAATTGGGAATCTATTTTGAGGAGCGTTGCCAATGGACCCGATTTTAGATGTACAGGGCCTCTCCTTCCGCTATGAGGGCGGACATGAGGGGGCTGTGCTGGATGGCCTTTCCTTCACGTTGGAGTGCGGAGAGCGCGTTGGCCTTGTGGGCTGCAACGGTGTGGGCAAGTCCACGCTGCTCAAGCTGCTGGTCGGCATTCTGCCGATGCAGCAGGGCACGCTGACCGTCGGCGGCCTTGCGATGAACCGCAAAAACCTGCCGGAGCTGCGCCGCAAAGTCGGCTATGTCTTTCAGGATTCCGACAGCCAGCTTTTTATGCCCACCGTGCAGGCCGATGTAGCCTTTGCCGCCGAAAACTACGGCTACCCGCCGCAGGAGGTTGCCGACCGCACCCGCTGCGCCCTTGCCCGGGTGCAGCGAGGCTGCGCCGACCGGCCTGTCTACCGGCTGTCCGGCGGGCAGAAGAAGCTGGCGTCCATCGCGGGCATCCTGACGCTGGACCCGGAACTGATTCTGATGGATGAGCCCTCCGCCGCGCTGGACCCCCGCAACCGCCGCGGGCTGATTCAGATTTTGAATGACCTGCCCTGCGCCAAGCTGATTGCCTCCCACGATCTGGATTTCATCTACGATACCTGTGACCGCGTGCTGCTTTTGCACCACGGACGTCTTGCCGCCGACGGCAGCGCCCGCGAGCTGTTGCGCGACGCTGCCCTGCTGGAGCAGTGCGAGCTGGAGCTGCCACTGCGGTTTCAGCAGGCCCCTTGAGGGCCAGATGCACACCGCACCCCATAAACCTGTTATTTTTATTTGAATAAGGAGGTTCCTACTGTGGAAAAATCCAAGGTCTATTTTACCAACGAGCTTACCCCAGAGGCGGTTGTAAAGATGTACCATCAGCTGGGTGTGGAGCTGCCCGGCAAGGTGGCTGTCAAGGTGCACAGCGGTGAGGACGGCAACCAGAACTATCTGCACCCGGAGTTTATGAAGCCGGTCATCGACGCCGTGCACGGCACCGTGGTTGAATGTAACACGGCCTACGGCGGTGCCCGCAACGAGACGCCCAAGCACATTGAGCTGATGAAGAAGCATCATTGGAGCGACTTTTTCGATGTTGACATCATGGACGCCGAGGGCCCGGACGTGGCCTGGCCCGTGGAAAACGGCAAGGTTCTGAAGGAGAACTATCTAGGCAAGGACATTGAAAACTACGATAGTATGCTGGTGCTCATCCACTTCAAGGGCCACCCGATGGGCGGCTACGGCGGCGCACTGAAGCAGCTCTCCATCGGCTGCGCGTCCAGCGCCGGTAAGGCGTGGATTCACAGCGGCGGTCAGACCACCGACCAGTACACCCTGTGGGAGCACTGCGCCGAGCAGGACACCTTCCTGGAGGCGATGGCCGACGCCGCTTCCACTGTTACGAAGCACTTTGCCGGCAAGATTGCCTATGTGGCCGTTATGAAGAATCTGTCCGTTGACTGCGACTGCTGCGCCGTGGCCGAGGACCCCTGCATGAACGATGTGGGTATCTTGTCCAGCCTTGACCCTGTTGCACTTGACCGCGCCTGCATCGACCTTGTGCGTAACAGCAATGACCCCGGCCGCGACCACTTTATGGAGCGCGTTAACAGCCGCCACGGCACCCATACCATCGACGCCGCCGAGGCACTGGGCATCGGCACGCAGGATTATAAGCTCGTGCGCGTCTGATTCAAATAAGGTCTTGACTTAAACTACACTTTAAGTTGCAGAATATAAGACAAGGGCGGGCACCAGCCTGCGCTTGTTCTGATTCTGAACAGAGGTAGTTCCCATGAAGTACGAAACCAAGGAAGCATTTGAGAAGGCAAATATGTTCGGTCAGGGCGCGCCCAGCACGGCCTACGCCCAGTATTTTATCGGCGATTCCTTCTTGAATCCGCTGACGAACCCGCAGTGCGGCCTGTTTGCCGCCAACGTCACCTTTGCGCCGAAGTTCGCAGAATTGAACGATGATGTGTTGTTTGGTCAGGTGTGGAGCCGTGAGGACAAGCTCTCTCTGCGGGACCGTTCCCTTGTCACGGTGGTGGCGCTGATGGCGCAGGGCCTGACCGATGAGAGCTTCCGCTATCACCTGATGAGTGCAAAGAAGAACGGCATCACCAAGGACGAGATTGCCGAGATTGTGACCCACGCCGCCGTCTACTGCGGCTGGCCCAAGGCATAGGCCGTTTTCCGCATGGCCAAGGAAATCTGGAACGAGGAGTAAGCATAGCCCCTCTCCCCCGCCCACGGTCGCGTCAATACCAAAACCCCTGCCGCTTAACGGCAGGGGTTTTGTGAAATATGAGGAATGCCTTTACAGGCAATGGGATAATGGCTCAGCTGTCTTTTTCGTCCGCGTTGGCGGGCTTGCTCCATTCGGTATAGGAAGGCACCTTGGGGAAACGCTTGAGCTCTTTTTTGATTTTGCGAATCATCACGCTATAGGGGTTCAGCACGTCGGTCAGGTACAGCACGGCGGCAAAGATGACAAACACGCTTGCAATCAGCAGGTAGCTGCGCTCCTTCATATTGACCGCAACAAGGAACATAGCCATAGCGCCCAGCACCAGCATCTCTGCCGGGTGGTTGCCCTTCTGGCGCTGCTCCTTGGGCAGGCCGCGGATGTCCTGCAGATACATCAGCCAGTTCATATGCTCCTCGCTGATGTGCAGCTCTTCCTTGTATTTTTCCAGGCTGGTGCGAACCGTGCGGTCGGCATTTTTATAGGTGTCACTCTCGTGATATTCCTTTGCCTGCAGCTTTTCTGCCATCGTGTATCATCCTTCCTTCTGGTTTGTGCGGGCGGGCATCTGCAAAAGCACCAGAGCCGCCAGCTCGCACACAATACCGGCTATACCGAACCCATCCATGGTCTGGTTGAACAGCACAAAGCCGAACAGTGCCGCTGCAACCGGCTCAAAGGTGGCGGCAATAGACGCCTTGCTCGCGGGAATCGTTTTCAGCGCTGTATTGTACAGCCACTGCGCAACAAGGGAGCATACAATGCCCAGCAGCACGTTGGTCACCAGCGCCTTGGGGGTCAGCACGATCTGTACCGCCCCGGGCAGTTCTCCTGTGCAGGCGCAGAACACAAAGCTGGCCGCGGCGCTGAACAGGAAGGCATAGACAAGATTTGTCATCGCGCTGTATTTTTTGAGCTTTGTTGCCAGCAGAATGTTCTGTACCGCGTAGCAGACCGCAGAGGCAAGACCGAAGCCGACACCGGCTAAGTCCATCGTAATGCCGCCTGCCACGCCGCTGACAAGGGCACAGCCCAGCAGACTGAGTACAAGACACAGCCCCTTGCGGGCCGTAAAGTGCTCCCCCAGAAACACCACGCTGAACACCATAACAAGGGACGGCATCAGGTAGATGAGCACGGCCGCTGTGCCCATACCCACACGCTGAATTGCGTAGGTATAGAACAGGCCGAACGCAAACAGCCCCAGCGCACCGCTGATGGCAAACCAGCCCAAATCCCGCCGGTCAATTTTGAAATCCTGCGGGCTTTTTACGGCCAGCAGCACGGCGGAGATAACCGCCACGGAGCACATACGAACCAGTGTTATCTGGCTTCCGTTAAAGCCAAGGTCGGTCAGAATATTTACAAATATACCGTTTGCGCCCCAGCACGCGGCAGCCAGCAAAACCATAAGCACCGCGGCGGTTTCCTTCTGCTTCATTCGTTTCCCTCTTGCGTCAGCGTTCAGCCCAGATCCTCACCATTCGAGGCTGTGACCTTCTGGTACCAGTAGTAGCTATCCTTCTTGCTGCGCTTGCCCGTGCCGTTGAAATTGTTATCATAATCGACATAGATAAAGCCGTAGCGCTTTTCAATCTCACTGGAGGAGCAGGAAATAATGTCGATGGGGCCCCACGGATAGTAGCCGCGCAGGTCAACACCGTCCTTGACGGCCTCCTTCATCTGCTCGATATGAGCGCGCAGATAGTCGATGCGGTACGTATCGTGGATGGAACCATCAGCCTCGACCTTGTCATAGGCGCCAAGACCGTTCTCGGTGATGTACAGCGGCTTCTGGTAGCGGTCCCAGTACTCGTTCAAGGCAATGCGCAGGCCCACCGGGTCGATGCTCCAGCCCCAGTCGCTGGCCGGAATGTCCGGGTTCGGCACCTGGCCGAGCTCGGTGTGCAGATAGGGTTCCTCGCCGGACAGACGGGTGTAGTAATAGCTCAGCGAGACGAAATCCACCGTGCCCTCCTTCAGGGCCTCCTCGTCACCGGGGTAGAACTCGATGTGGATGTTGTGCTCATCGTAGTAGCGCAGGGCGTAGCCGGGATAGTAGCCGCGCACCATAATGTCACCGTAGAGGTATTCCATCTGGTTGTGCTTCATATTCCAAAGCACATCCTCGGGGCGGTGGCTGATGGGATAGGTCAGGTTGGAGCAGAACATCATACCAATCTGGTTATCAGGGTCGATTTCATGTGCAATCTTGGTAGCCTTGGCGCAGGCAACCATCTCATTGTGCACGCCCTGATACTTGGCCTCCAGCAGGTTGTCCACCTTATCACTGGCGATGCCGAGGTGGTTGAAACTCTCATGGACAATCAGGTTAATCTGGTTGACGATAATCCACTTGTGTACCTTGCCCTTGTAACGCTTGAACAGCGTCTCGCAGTATTTGACGAAGAAGTCCACCAGCTCACGGCTGGCCCAGCCGTTGTACTTCAGCGCCAGATTCAGCGGCATTTCGTAATGGCTGATTTATAAATGTCTGCTTTTTGTGGGCACGTAAGCGGCTACATTAGCGGCATTATTCCAGCCGTTCGGCGTAGGCGGACCATGCGTAGCTGAGGCAGTAGGCGGTGTAACTGCCGTCCGGCACCTGCAGGCGGAGGGCGGCGGGGGCACCGGCCAGCAAATTCTGCCCTACAGCCAATCGGGCAGGGTCAGGCTGGGTCAGTGTGACAGTGCGTAAGGCCGGGCATGATGTGAACAGGGTATCCGGCAAGGCAGTAATGTTTTTTGCTGTATCGTCAATTTCTCCAGCTTATCACACCCGGTAAGCGTGTCCGCGGTCAGGGCCGTTACCGGCGTGCCGTCCACCTCTGCGGGGATGGTCAGGCTGCTGCGGGTGCGGCCCTGCTCATTCACAGTCAGAACGCCGTTTTGCATTGTAAAATACGCTGCATCGCTGTTATCCGCAGCTTCTGTGTCTGCCTGCGCCGCGCTGGCGGGCATAGCTGGCAAGGCGATCTCGGTGGCGGAGGTATCCCCCAGCATGGCTTTGATATCCCGGATGAGTTGCCGGGTAAAGACGGTTTTACCGCTGGCGTTCAGATGGAAATTTGTATCATAGAACCACCCGGAATCCAGCACACAGGCGTGGGGATTTCCCGCCAATGGGGCGGTGAGCTGCGATTGCAGATACGCGGCGTAGCCGTCAATATCGGCACCGCTTTCCACAGCAGCTGCGTTCATGGGCGGGAAATGGTAGTATACCGTTGCGCCGACAGTCTCCGCGTGGGCGGTGTAGTCATTGAGGGCGGCACAGAAATCCGCGCTGAGCATGGCGGTGTCAAACCGCACCGGCATTGTCGGGTCGTAGCCGTCCGGCAAAATATTGGCGCTGCAAAGCGGATTTATCACGTCTCCCGCCGCATTGAAACTATCGCGTCGGTAGACACCCTCCGGATTCGGCGCGCCGATGAGGAAATACCGGAATTTAGCTGCCGCAAAACGCGGGAAGGCCCCCAGCGTCGGGCCGAAATCCCGGGCATGCAGGCAAGCGAGAGCTGCAAAGTCACCATCCACCGCCTGCCAGAGCGTTTCTGTTCCGATTGTATCAGAAAGTGCCTGACTCTGCTGCTCCGGCATAACGATGACGATATCCCCGGGTCGCAGCTCGTCTATGGATAAATCAAGCATCACCCGCGTGCCCAGTGCTGCATACAGACCGAAATTGATTGGCTGATAGTCCGGTAGCTCCTGTGCCAGCAGGGCGCTGTCCACGCCAAACGCCGCCGCGCTGCCTCCTACGATGATGAGCCGCGGCTTATCACTTTCCGCCGCCAGCATTGCGCGCTTGGCGGGCAGCTCGCCGACAAAGGTTTCCCGGTACTGCGCGGGCACGGCAAAGCCCCACACCGCCAAAATCAGCGGTATGGCAGCAAATATTGTCAGCATACAGGCAATCAGTTTCTTCATGGCATCAGAATTGGAAGTAGATAAAGGCGTTCGCCGTACCCGCGTGCAGCGCGGCAAACCCGCCGTGGCGGCGGCCAGCGTCAGCAGGCAGAATGCCAGCACCCCGCGGGGTGGGCGTATCGGATGAATCCTCAGGCAGAAGGCGCAGGCAGAGTGCTCCAAGAACGAGCTGGGCGGCAGGCTGCGCTCAAAGCGTCAGCGCCGTAGTGTGCAGCGCAGGCAGCGTCCAGCCGGTAAACAAGCGTGAAAAAATCATCCGTGCATCCGAAACGGACCCGGCGCGGAAGAACGCCCACGCGGCGCAGACAAGGGCAAAGGTCACAGCGCGTTGTGCAAAGAGCGAAGCGGGGCGCCGGTCATGGCCGAGGCGGCCGAGCAGGCGTTCCGCCAGCAGCAGCACGCCATGCACACCGCCCCACACCACAAAATGAAGCGCTGCGCCGTGCCAAAGGCCGCTGAGCAGGAAAATCACCATCGTATTCACGGCCAACCGTACAGCTCCGCAGCGCGAGCCGCCCAGCGGAATGTAGACATAATCGGTAAACCAGCGGGTCAGGCTGATGTGCCAACGGTGCCAGAAATCCCGCAGGGACGCCGCACGGTAGGGATGGTCAAAGTTACGGCTGAGCCGCACGCCCACCAGTGCGGCTGCGCCCACCGCAATATCCGAGTAGCCGGAAAAATCCCAGTAAATCTGCCACGCAAACAGCACGGTGGCCAACAGGGCGGCCGGGCCGCTGGCCGCAGACGGCGCGGCGTAGACGGCATCCACAAAGACGGCGGCGGTGTCCGCCAGAAGTAGTTTTTTGACAAAGCCGCGCAGAATGTACAGCCATCCGCCCGCATCCATACGGCGGTCCGGGTCGCGCAGCTGCGGCAAAAGGGCGGTGCTGCGCTCAATCGGGCCAGCTACCAGCTGCGGGAAGAAGCTGACAAACAGCGCATAGTAGCCGAGGTGTCTCTCCGGTGCCAGCCGCCCACGGTAGACGTCGATGACATAGCCGAGGGTCTGGAACGTGTAGAACGAGATGCCCGCGGGCAGCAAAAGAGACGTGTCAGCGCCAAACAGTCCGGCATATTTAAAGACGCCGAGACAGCCAAGGCAGAGCACCGCCGCGCAGATCAGCCAAATTCGTTTGGCGGTCTGCGTTTTACTTTTTGCAATAAAAAGCGCTGCAGCGTAGGTTCCCAGCGTAATGCCCATCAGCAGCGGGAACGCCTGCGCACTGCCCAGCGCGTAAAAGCCAAGGCTTGCCGCCAGCAGCAGCACCCACCGCCAGCGCGGCGGCATAACCCAATGCAGGGCAATGACCAGCGGCAGCCCCAGCACAAAGGCCGGTGCGGTAAAATTCATGGGCGGCCCCCTTTCGGCCAGAGCGCTGCGACACAGGGCACCAATAAGCAGAGCAGCAGCGTGCGCGTGGGCGTACCGACCACAAGAGCCGCCAACAGCAGCGCCGCCTCCGCCGCCATACCCAGTGCGGCGGCAACTGGCCAGCGGTGGGCTGCCAGCGCCAGAAGTACCGTCAGGGCTGTGAGCAGATAGACAAAAATCATGGTGTCAGTCCCTCGCTTTGCAGTTGGCTTGTCAGCGCGGCGATGACCTGCTCGGTACGCAGCGCCACGCCGTGGGTGGAAAGGTGATTGTCCGTGCCGAAGAAGTACCGGCCCGGCAGCAAAGAATCTGAAAGGTTTGTTAGTATCGTCACATCAAGATTTTTACGGAAATATTCATCCAGTGCCGCGATAGCCTCCGGGGTGGATTCCGCTGAAACGGCCCGGCTGTTGCGCGGGCTGTAGGTCAGCCAGACGTGCACGCCCGCCGCCGTAAAGCGGGAAAATTCCGCGTTGGCAGGCGCAATATAGGTATCATACGGAAAAGCCGCGGTTGTGTAATCAACCGGCAGGCCGTAGATGGGGGTATCATCGGCGGCATCGGAGCGGTAGAGAACGTAATCACCGTAGGCGTTGTAACTCGGTGTGTCCACGGCGTTGCCGTCCTCGTCGAGGTCGGACGGCGAGACAGCGTAAGAACTCTGCGTCATACCGGCGCGGGTTTGCAAATACGAACCGAGCGCTGAAAAAACACCACTGTACTGTTGCAAATCAAGCTCTGCCACCATATCGTAGTTGGCCTCTGCCATGCAGAAAAAGTCATCGTCAAAGGCATTTGTGGTGCAGAACTGGCGTTTTGCAGCGTCAAATTCGGGCGAGAGCAGCAGGATGTCTCCTTCTCGCATCCGGGCGCGGATAAGCTCCAGCTGTGGCAGGGCGTTCGTGTAGGCAAACACCCCCATATTGACCACGCCATAGGACGGCAGGGCGGCGTCCAGCGCGGCGCTGTCATACCCGAACCGCGCAGACGAGCCGGAGAACAGCACGAGCTTTTGGGTGCTTTCCAGTGACAAAAGGCGGTCATACTTGTCGGCAAAGGTGGCGTAGTAGCTGCCGCTGTAGACCGGGGCGGTGGCAGCATTGATATGTAAGGTGCGCAGATACGTGCATTTTTCAAAGGCATAGTCACTGATTTGCTGCAGATTATCAAACAGTGTCACGCTTTCGACTGCGCTGCCGGTGAACGCCCCGGGCTGCACGCGGCGCAGGGTATCGGAGAAGATGACCGTCTTGCAGGGTGCGCCCGCAAAGGCACCCGCAGCAATTTCCACAACCGGCGCACCGCCCAGCGTGTCCGGTATCGCGAGGGTCTCTCCCCTGCCCTGCCAGCCGGTGATTGTGGCCGCGTTGTTGTTCACAGTGTAGGTAAACTCCTCCGCGGCATCATTCTGGGCGGCCCACTGCGCGTAGAGCCGTGTGCCGGGGGCCGTGCGGCTGCCAAGGCCCACGGCCTCGCCCGCTGCCGTCCGGCGCGGTGTTCCAGCCGGTCAGCGTATGGCCGGTATTTGCAAACAATGCGCCATCCGGGGCTGTGTTGAGCCGCATGTGGCTGGGTGTAACCGGGGTTTCCTGCCAGTCCCCGCCAAGGTTATCGTTATAATAAAGCGCTGTATCGCTTTTTTGTTCCGTGACCGCCACAGCGGTGGAGTAGCGCACATCAGGCAGGGTCAGGGTGTAGTCTGCACCGTTGCGGGTCAGCACTGCGCCTGGGTAGTCCGCGCCGGTCAGGGTATAGCCGTCTGCCGGGGTCAGGGTGAAGGTCACACTCTGCCCCGGAGTAACAGCGGCGGTCTGGGTGTTGGCGGTAAACGCCGGGGACGATTCAAGGACGAGACGGCATTGCGGCGCGGCAGGCGCAGCGGTTGCGCAGGCAGAAAGCAGGAGAAGTGCTGTCAACAGAAGAATACTGTACAGCTTGCGCATAGAAATCACGTCCTTTCATAAGAATTTGCGGAAGGTTCGGAGGGGTTAAGACCCCTCCCTCCTACCCGCAGACGGGAAATCCGGGCGAGGTCGGCCCTCATCAGTCACCTTCGGTGACAGCTTCCCCCGCAGGGGAAGCCATTTCCTACTTATAATTATATATAAAATACCCCGGAGAGCAAGCCCTCCGGGGATTGAAGAGGAAAAAGCTGTCACGATGAATGGTGACGCGGGGATGGTGAAATTACTCCTTGGTCACGTTGGTGAACGCAGCGATGATGTTCAGCACAACGGCAATCAGCAGGGCGGCCGTGCCGTAGATGGCGCTGGACAGGTCAGCCATCGTCTGGGCGTTGTTCGTGAAGGACATAATAGAGGCAATGGTGTTGACGCGGGGGCTGATGAACTGAGCAGCGGCAACCACCAGCGTAACACCGGCGACAACGCTCATCACGTCAGCGGCAACGGCCTGCTTGCCGTCCAGCAGAATGCGCAGAACCAGTGCGACAATGGCAATCACAGCGCAGGCAATGACGACCGGGCTGGTGCCGATTTTGCGGAAGGAGTCAGTGTTGGCGTTGACCATGCAGAACACAAGGCCTACCACACCGGCGATTGCGGTCAGAAGCGACAGGATGAAGCCTGCGCCCTTTTTATTAGTAGAAGTCATGGTGTGCTCTCCTTTACTGCTTCTTGGACTTGCGCTCGTCCAGCACGTACATGGCGGCGGCCAGCACGGTCAGGGCGGCAAAGACAATCTGTACAGCGGTCAGGGCGTTGTCGTACCAAGTGCGGACGCTGACCAGCTTGGTGCTGGAGGCCATGCCGTCCATCGCATTGAGTTGGCAATCGCGTAGTTCTGGTACTTCATAGCCTGCTTCAGTGCGGTCACAAGCTCGGTGTCCTTGCTGACATCGTCCACAGTCCAGTAAGCAAATTTCTCCGTGACAGCAGCCATATCGTTGTCACCGGTGAAGGTGGTCATCGTACCACCGTTCATGACGTACTCCTTCAGAACCGCGTAGTTGGGGTTCATGATGAAGTCCTCAGAAACCAGACCCTTGAAGCCCCACTCGTTGCGCAGAATGTTCTTCATCAGGCCAGTGTGGGCGTTGGCAGCGGTGATACCGACGCGGTTGAAGGCGGTCATAACACCGAGAACGCCGTTCTCGACAATAGCCTGCGTGCCGCGCAGCTCGTTCTCGCGAGCCTGCTGCTCAGTCATAAAGACGGAGACGCCGGTACGGTTGACCTCGGTATCGTTGAAGGCGAGGTGCTTGGGTGCGATGATGACGCCGTACTCCTGTGCTGCATTGCAGTAGGCGGTGCCCTGACCAGCAGTCAGGACGGCATCCTCGGAGTAGTACTCATGGTTACGAGAGTTGTAAGGTACGCGGTGCAGGTTGGTGCCACAGCCCCAGAAGATGGGCAGATTGCTCCACAGGCTGTGTAGTTGCCGATCACGCGGCCGTAGTCGGCGGCGAGGTCCTTGTTGAAGGTCTGGGCGATGACAGTCTCATTGACCATGGTGCCCATCTTATAAGTCAGGTTGGGGTCATTGGCATCGACCACGCAGGGATCACCGGTGGAAGCATCGGTGTTGGCGTACTGGCCCAGAGGATAGGAGTTGAAGCCATTGGGACCATCGTTTTGGATGGCTTCGGGGCTCATGATGGACTCGATAACCTTGGTGGAGGTACCGCCGAAAGCAGTGCGAATCATGCACTCTTCCAGCGTGATTTCATCCATCAGCATGTCCCAGCGCTCGTCGTTGATGTCGGAAACGCCCTTCAGGTCGGCCAGCGTCAGGCCGTTGTCGGCACCGAAGGTAACCGTGGAGGGGTCGCCGTTGGCGTTGATTTCATAGATGTCGTTGTCGAGGATGTCAATCATCTCGTCGGTGGCGGTCAGGTCGGTGTAGGTCTTGGGGAAGGTACCCTCCCAGTCGGCGCGGGTCAGATAGGTAGCGGTGCCGGGCAGCCAGTAGTTGACGTCCATATCCGCCAACTGGTTCTCCACAGCAGTGCCGTTCTTGGTGGTTGCAAAGGCGGTGGTGTCCTGAGAGCCCAGATTCCAGCTCTTGGCCTTGTCTGCGCTGCCGCCGACATCCTGACCCTCAGCGGCCAGAACGTTCTGCACGGCCTCATGAGCGCCATTGCCAATGGTGAAGTAGTAGTCACCGGCATCCAGAATGTAGCAGCCCTTGGTGCCTGCGGCGTTGTCAGCCGTGGAATCCCAGCTGGCCATATTCTGCATATCAGCAGTGATGGTCACGGTCTCGGAGGCACCGGGGGCGAGCTCAGCGGTCTTGCCGTAGTCCAGCAGCTGGACAGCGGCCTTCTCAACGCCGTGTTCCTTGTCATAGTCGGTGTAGGGCAGGCTGACATACAGCTGCACAACATCCTTGCCGGACCACACTGCCGGTGTTGGTAACGGTCACTTTGGCGGTGACAGTCTCGTTCTCAAGGTCCACATGCAGATCATCCAAAGTCTGGGTGAAGGTGGTGTAGGACAGGCCGTAGCCGAACGGATAGGTAACCTCATCGTCATAGTTCCATGCGCTGCCGGTGGAGGAGCCCACGGTGGAGGCAGCGTTACCCTGATTCATAACGGTGTCAAAGTAGCGGGTCTCGTAGTACTTGTAGCCAATGTAGATGTTCTCAGCCTCGACAATGGCATCATTCATCTGAATGTCGGGGTTAGCGTTCGTCCACTGCAAGTCACCGAAGTTCTGGGCAGCGGGAGAGTTCGCGTTCTTGACTGCGTAGGTGTCGGTCAGATGGCCGGAGGGATTGACATCGCCAGAGAGGATGTCCGCCACGCCGTAGAAGCCGTAGCCGCCCGGCAGACCAATCTGCAGGATAGCGTCCACGCCTGCATTATCCTGAATCTCCTGTACTTCCATCGCGCTGGCGTTGTTCAACAGCACAATAACCTTGCCACCGTTGGATGCCTTGGCGTCAACGGCAGCCTGAATCAGATCGCGCTCGTCATCGGACAGGCCCAGAGGGTCGGTCTGGTTCAGGTTCTGGGTCGGGTCAACGCCGGCAGTGCCGGGCTGATAGGTACCGTTCTCGGAGGCAGAACGCGCAATCGTGACAATCATCACGTTGTTGTCATTCATGCTGTCCTTCCAGGCAGCATTCTGGCCGTCCAGCGCAGCCTGGCTCGGCTCCTTGCTGGAGAACACGCCGGACGTGGAGGGCGCAGTGATGTGGTTGTACTCCTTGACGCCGCCCCAGCTCTGGACCTCAGACTTAAAGGTGGGCTGCAGGGCCTCGTACATATCGGCCACAGTCTGGTTCAGACCAAAGCCCTTGGCCTTGAAGGCCTGTACCATATCCACGGTGTCGGCATCGGTGCCGGTGTTTTCACTCAGGCTGGAACCCATATCGCCGCCCTGCACCGGATAGTAGCTGGAGAAGCCCAGCAGGGTGATTTTCTGGGTCTCGTCCTTGGTCAGCGGCAGTGCGCCGTTGTTCTTCAGCAGGACGCTGCCTTCCTCACTCATCCGCTCGCCCACGTCCTGGATGCCGTGCAGCAGGTCAGTGGTGGAGGTGTAGTCGGACTTGAAGGTGTACAGGTCCACGCCGTCGGTGTCCTCGGTAACGAGCTTGGTGCTCTTGGTGCCAAGGAACTTGTCAATGTCAGTGCGGAAGCCGTCCACAACGGTGGATGCGCAGACACTGAGTGCCAGCAGTGACGCCGTTGCGGTGGTCACGCCGCGCCAGACGCGGCGCTTGGAATTTTTCTTACTCATGTTTTCCTCCTTGCATATATCCGTAAGCGCCTGTAGGGGGCGCATTACTTTACCAGGTGGTAGGATGGAAGCCTGTCCCGTAGGGGAAGGCTACGGCGGGGGCTCTGCTCCGCCCGCGGGAGAATGGAATCGCCGTTTTATGGGATTCTTACTTCTGGTTGCGCTTGGCAATCTCGGCCTGCTCGTCGGGGAGGTTCTTCTCGACCGTCCAGAACAGAATCAGGATGACAGCGCCGATGATGTAGCAGACAGTCTCGACCCAGATGTAGCTGATGGAGATTGCGGTCTGGACACCGGCGGTCTGGGCGGCAGTACCCAGCGCGACATCGGCGGCCTGATTGTAGCCGCTGGCGTTCAGCATAGCGCTGAAGATGGAGTTGCAGATAGGCGTTGCAGCCACCATCAGAGAGCTGTAGATGCTCATGGTCAAACCGTCCGTGCGGATGCCGGTGCGGTACTCAATGTGGTCGATAACGTCGGCAATCATAGCCAGAATCAGGTAGCAGGCTGGGGAGGAACCCAGGCACTTGAGCGCTACGCCGATGGCAACCGGCACGATGTTGCCGCCGCCGAGACCGGCGATAACGCCGCCGACAGCGCCCGCCAGCATAAACACGCCGCAAACCAGACGCTTGCCAAACTTGTTGGCCAGAGGCACAACAAAGACCGCGGCGATGGCCATCGGGATAGCACCCATGATGCTGAGCAGACCCTGAGAAGCGCCCCATGCGTCTGCCGTGCCAAAGAAGGTGTTATCCAGCACCCACTTGCAGAAGTAGCTCATCGAGCCGTTCTTCATAGCGCCGCTCCACTGGAACAGCATATAGAACGCCATGACAATCCACCACATACGGTCGCTGGTAACAGCCTTGAGCTGCTCCGACAGGCTGACCGTCTTTTTGGGGGTTTCGACTTCCTCGGTGCGGCCTTCCTCGGTGACACGCTCGCGGGTGAACATAAACTGCAGATAAATCGTGAGGGCACTGAAAACACCCACGGCCAGCATGGCAATGAACCAGAGGTATTGGTCCTCCTTCAGGGCGAAGGAGACAAGCATCGGGAACATCATCGAGCCAACGCCCATATCGGCCAGACCTGCCACATTGGTGAAGGAAGCCAGCGCGCCGCGCTGCTTGCTGTCACGGGTGGAAACAGGAATCATCGTGGAGTTGGCGGTGTTGTAGAATGGGGTAAGCCACTGCATAATAGAGGTTGTATGCAATGGCAATCCAGACCATCTTGGCCGTGCCTTCAAAGGGCATGATGAACATCAGCACGCTGGCGACCGAAAGCGTCAGCGCCGAGAGCAGAATCCACGGGCGGGCCTTGCCGGCCAGTGCCTTGGTGCGCTCAATCAGCTGGCCGACAATCAGGTTGGCCGCCACAATGAGCACGGTGGAAATCAACTGCAGGGTGGTCAGGAAGCCCAAATCGAGCTTGAGAACATCGGTAAAGTAGTTCTGCAGGATGCTGGTAAAGATACCGCTGGAAAGCAATGCGCCAAAGGGGCCGATAAAGTAGCCCAACAGCATCTCCGGCAGCTTGACGTCATCGCTCTTGATGCGGGAGCGTGTCAGCGGGCTTTTCCAGAAGTTGCCTTTGGATTCAGGCATAATAAAGGGTCACTCCTTCTTTTGTTTTGGGGTTTCATTATAATAAGGTAGACATTGTCATGGCTTCCCCTTTTGGGGGAAGCTGTCACCGCAGATGACTGAGGAGGGAAAAGCTGTATGAGACTGCCCATTTGCGGGCGGCCTCGCAGGCCCGCCCCTCATCCGGCGCTGTGCGCCACCTTCTCCCGCAGGAGAAAGTTTTTTCTTACACCCTCGCAGTCAGCGTGTAGCTGCCGCCGCTGAGGTTCTGCTCTACCCCGCCCGGCAGGGTTACGGTGCAGGCCGTACCCATCGGGACGGTGATTTCGGCGGTCATTTCACCGTTTTCGATGTGCCACGCCGCCTTGATTTCACCGTAGGGCGTGCCCACCGTGCCATCGGCCTCGGTCAGGCCGCCGCCCACCAGCGGGGCAAACTTGAACAGCTTATAGCCCGGCAGAACCGGCTCCACGCCCAGCACACGGCGGTATAGGAACGCGCCGACCGCGCCGGAAGCGTAATGGTTGTAGGAAATCATCTGGTCAGTGCCATCGTCACCGATGGGGCACTCGCCGTTTTCATCAAGACCGTCCCAGCGCTCCCACACTGTTGTAGCGCCGACCCGGACCTCATACAGCCAGCCGGGGCATTGGGTGTTCAGCAGCATCTTGAAGGCCGTGTCGGCATGTCCGCTGTCGGCCAGTGCGAACAGGATGTAGGGTGTGCCGGGAAAGCCGGTGCCGATCTTGTAATCGTTCTTTTCAACCAGCTTGACAAGGTTCTCGGCGGCCTTGGCCTTGACGTTCTCCGGGAACATATTCAGGTAGAGGGGCAGCACGTAGGCGGTCTGGAATTCGTCCTTCGCCTTGCCGCTGCCATCCGTCAGGATGCTGCAATAGGCGTCCGCCACCTTGGCGCTCAGCGTCTCATACTGGGCGGCATCCTCATCCTTACCGAGCAGACGTGCAATTTTGGCAAGGCGGCCGCTGGTATTGCACAGGCTGGCCGTGGCGGTGTACTTGCTGCGGCCCTGCCACTGGCTCATCTTGGGCACATCGGGTGCGACCCAGTCGCCAAAGTGCAGGACGGACGGTGTGTGCCAGATATAACGGTGCTTTCCGATGCCGAACCCTGCCCAGAAGCGGCATGCCTTGACGTATTTCTGCATGGTGGGGTACATGGCCCGCAGAATGTCCACATTGCCGGTGGCCTCATACAAGGCCCACGGCACGTTCACGCAGGCGTCGCCCCACCAGTCCACGGCCATCTCCGGCATCGTTGCGGGGAAACCGTAGCCCTGTACCGGCACGGTGTTGGGCAGGCCGCCGGTGGGCAGCTGCTCGGCCTTGACATCGCGCAGCCACTTCTCCAAGAAGCGGCTCAGCTCAAAGTTGTACAGGGCTGTCGGTGCAAAGACATTGATGTCACCGGTCCAGCCCATGCGCTCGTCGCGCTGGGGGCAGTCGGTGGGAATGTCCACAAAGTTGGACTTGGCGCTCCAGGTGATGTTGGACTGCAGCTTGTTGAGCATCTCATCCGAGCAGTGGAACCCACCGTGCTGTGCCACATCGGAGTAGAGGGCCACAGCCTCGATTTCCAGCTCCTTCGGGTCAATGCCCTTGACCCCGGCATAACGGAAGCCCATGTAGCTGAAGCGCGGGCTGTATTCCTGCTCGCCATCGCGGCAGGTGTAGGTGGCCGTAGCCTTGGCCGTGCGCAGGAAGGTGGTGTTCAGCGTGCCGTCCGGGTTTAGGATTTCCGCGTGGCGGACCGTGATGACCTGCCCGGCCTTGCCGTTCAGCTTCATACGGATGACGCCCGCGAAGTTCTGGCCAAAGTCATAGATGACCTCGCCGTCCTTCGCCGTGGTAATGGCCATGGGGCGCATAACCTCGTGGGCCTTGACCGGGGCGCCGTACTCCGCCGTGATGGCGGGGGTGATTTTCAGCGTTTCGGGCGCGGCGTTGTGCCAGCCGGTGGTTTCCTTCGTGGCATCGTAGGTTTCGCCGTCATAGATATCCGCCATGCGGACCGGGCTATCCTCGGTGACCTGCCAGCTGCTGTCGGTGCCGATAACCTCCACGCTTCCGTCCTCGTACTCAATGCGGAGCTCGGCCAGCAGGGCCTGACGGTCAGCCGTCACGCGGTTCTTGCGGGTAAAGACGAAGCTACCCACGGCCCAACCGCCTGCCACTGTGGCGGTCAGGGTGTCATGGCCGGTCATAAACGGCGTGACATCGTAGGTCTGATACTGTAAATAGCTCTTGTAGCTCGTAAAGCCGGGGGCAAAGTAGCGGTCGCCCAGCTTTTTGCCGTTCAGCTCGACTTCGTAAATGCCCATCGCGGTGGCGTAGAGGCGGGCGCGGGCAATTGGCTTGTCGGTGGTGATTTCCCTGCGGAAAACCATCGGCACAGGGCTGACTTTGGCCTCGGTGAAATGGTAGTCGCCATCGGTAATCCACTGGCCCTTCCACGGTGTCTCCATGCGGCCGGTTTCAAAGGTCATGGACGCTGCAGCGGTCTCGCCTGCGTCATCCTTGGCGGCCAGCTGCACGCTGTAGGTGGTGAAGGGCAGCAGCGCCGGGCCCTTGTAGGTAGTGCCGGTCTGGCCGTCGCCGGTTACTTTGGCGGACCAGTCACCGACAGTCAGCTCCGCATCGGTCAGCTGTGCACCGTTGCGGTCACTTCTGACGGCAAAGGCGATATGCGGGGCCGGGCAGTCGGTCACGCAATCCGCCGTCAGGTGCTCCACCGTCAGACGAGTGATTTCTAACATTTGTTTTCCTCCTTTTCGGCGGGCGGGTCTGCCCGTCCGGGGATGCCATCTCTTTTTTCTGTGACTATACCATACCATACACCCGCAATTTTGGTGCATCAAATGCACAAAATGCGTTTTTTTCGGCACAAACGGCTTTGGATTTCGTTAGTTTTCACATTAACTCACCCCACTTTTTTGTGCAGTTTGCGCAAATACCCCCTTCTCTGCCCTGCTGGACCGATTTTTTGCAAATTCCGGCGCGGCTTTGGTATAATGGGGCAAAAGGGGCCGCGCTATGGAACGCACTGCACACTATCATCTGCCGGGATTGTTTGAGTTTTATGAGCTGTACCGCGCTTTTCTGCCACTGTACCGCAGCCATCGGGACTGGTTCTACGATTGGTGCGATATCGCCTCGCTCTACGGTGCCCCCGCCGACTGCCTTTGGGGCGGCGGGCGTGTGGGCGGCGGCGAGGCTGACCCGCGGGACGTGCTGGCCTTAACGCAGGAGTACGGCATCTCCGCACGCCTGACCTTCAGCAATTCGCTGCTGCAGCCCGAGCATCTGGCTGACCCGGCCTGCAACGCGCTCTGCCGCCTGTTTGCCGCCTGCAACTCACCGGCCAGCGGGGTGATTGTACACTCGGATTTGCTGCTGGACTATATAAAAAGGACGTATCCGGGTCTTTACTTCGTTTCCTCCACCACCAAGGTGCTGACGGACTTTCCGGCGCTTGCCGCCGAGACCGCAAGACCGGATTTCCGCTACGTTGTGCCGGATTTCCGGCTAAACAAGGCGTTTGACCAGCTGGCCGCCCTCTCCCCTGCCCCGCGCGAGAAGCTGGAATTTCTCTGCAATGAGTGCTGCTGGGTAGGCTGCCGTGACCGCAAGGCCTGCTATGAGACCGTCAGCCGCCGGAATCTGGGGCTGAACGTGCCCGAGCATCACTGTGCCGCCCCCAACGCCGCGAAGGGCTACCGCTTCTCCCTCGCTATGGAGAACCCGGCATTTATCGGGACAGACGATATCCGGGCACGCTACCTACCGATGGGCTTCACCAACTTTAAAATAGAAGGCCGCGGCCTTGGCAGTGCGATGGTGCTTGAATTTTTGCTGTACTACCTCGTCAAGCCCGCCTTTCAGCTTCGTGTGCGGGAGGAAATCTACCTTGACCCGATGCTGGATTTGTTTTGATATAGGCTGAAAACTGCCATTCACAAAAAAATTGCAGGGATTCTGTCCCCGAAATCTTGACACACAAACAAATTTTCGCTACTATATTCGCTACTATAAAGGTACAGAAATACGCGAAAGGGTCGCAGCAATGCGGCTTTTTTAAAGGCCTGTAGTTAGTTTATTCTAACTTCTTTCTGCGAAGGAGATGGAGAGATGAAGGTTTACGCCTTCGGCGCTGAAAATGCCCCGGTGATTATGCTTCTTCCCGGCACCTGCTGCCATTGAAAGAGCAACTTTGAAAAGGTGATTCCTCTGTTGGCAGACACCTTTCGTGTGCTTTGCGTCAGCTATGACGGTTTTGATGAAACCGAGCACACTGAGTTTCCGACCATGACGTAGGAGGTCGAAAAAATTGAGCACTATATCAAGGAGTATTGCGGCGGACAGCTTCGTGCAGCCTACGGCTGCTCACTGGGCGGCTCTTTTTGGGGCTGCTGACCGCACGGCAAAACATCCATATGGACTACGGAATCCTCGGCAGCTCTGATTTGGACCAGGCCTCTCCCCTTGCGGCCAAACTGCAGACTGATTTGCTTCTGCCGCTGATTTACCCCCTGATTCACGATGGCCAGTTCAAAAAGCCGTTTCCTGCAAAAGCGCCTTGCAAAGCGGGCGGAGGAAATAGGTGATTACGTAAAAGCCTTTATCTACAATCTGGATTTTCCGAATGTGATTGCGGTACGCAATCAGCTGCTCCCTGCCGGGGACCGGGAGCAGAATATTCCCTGCAACCTGAATGATACCGCGTGGTTTGATGCCATCGACGCCACAGGCGGCGCGGTGTTCTTTGCGTCCGGCGTGTTCTATTACTTCCTGAAGGAGCAGGTGCAGGCGCTGGTACAGGCCATGGCGGACGTTTTTTCCGGCAGCGTGCTGGTATTTGACGCCGCCAACGAGAAAGCCGTGAAGCTGATGCTGAAAACCTGGCTGAAGGACGCCGGAATCAAGGATGTCGGGGCCTATTTTGCCATCTCCGCTGCAACGCGCTAAATCAACGCGTAGGACCCACGCCTGCAGGTATCCAGCCGGGGGGTATATGGCTTGGCTACCATGACCTGAAAGACCCCTTCTGTCAGCCACTTTTTCCGTTTTTTCTCCCGAATCGGCGATGGAATGATGAAAATGCAGATTGTGAAAATATGGTTTGGGAAGCAACAATTTACCGGATAGCCTGCTTCTTTTCCCATGCCCCCTTGACAAACAGTTCTTTGCGGAGTAAGATAGTCTATGCTAACTATTAGTATAAGCTAACCGTTTGGAAAGGAGGCGTGCCCATGACTACTGCCTTTGTACAAGAGAAAACCGCTGCGGGCCGCCTGCTGCAATATCACGATTTAATTCAGAGCATCGTTGCCGCCATGGACGCCCGCGATGCCTACACGGCGCGCCATTCGGAGCGCGTGGCGGATATGGTGCTGGTTCTGGCCGCCGCGCTGGGGCTGGATGAAACCAGCACCACCCTTTTGCACATTGCCGCCCATCTGCATGATATCGGCAAGATTGCCGTGCCGGACGCCGTACTGCGCAAGGCCGGGCCGCTGACACAGAACGAATGGGAGGAAATGCGCCGCCACCCTGTGACCGGCTACGAAATCCTGCGCAAGGTCGAGGATTTTCAGCACATTGCCGTGCTGGTGCGCCACCATCATGAGCGCTGGGATGGCCGCGGCTATCCCGATGGCCTTTCCGGCACGGACATCCCGCTGGGGTCCCGGATTCTGGCGGTGGCCGATTCCATTGATGCCATGATGAGCAGCCGCAGCTATCGCCCGGCCATGACCAGCGCCGCCTGCCGCCGCGAGATTGAGCGCAATAGCGGCATTATGTATGACCCGCGGGTCGCCGCCGCCGCGCTGGAGCATTGGGACGCTCTGGTGGGCCGTTACGCCGCCGAGAACGAGCCGCAGACGCCCTATTTTGACCGCCTGCAGCTTGAGCATACCCGGCAGGTGCACGACTATCTGGTGGCCCATCAGAGTAGCCATATCACGCTGCCGGAGTTGGCCGCACGGTTTCATCTATCCCAGAGCTCGCTGAAAATCTGCTTCAAAGCGCTGTACGGCGTGCCGGTGGCAAGCTATCTGCGGGCACTGCGGATGGATACCGCTGCCCGCCTTTTTGCAGGAGAGCGACCTACCAGTGGCCGAGATTGCCCATCGCGTCGGGTACGAGGACCCCAGCCGGTTTGCTGCCGCCTTCCGCCGCCATACGGGCCGCCGCCCCACCGAGCTGCGCCGTGTGGCCTGCCCCATCAAGGCAGTGCAGCCATGCCCATCAAAAAACCAAACTGCATAATTTTCGGCTTTTTTATCTACCCCAGTTATTACTAACCGGTGTAAAATAATAGGTAAACCTTACAGGTTCGCCTTTTCAGGCACAATGTATATACACACTAGCAAAGGGGATTTGAACTATGAATTGGGCAAAGATTGGTCTGTTTGCAGGCGGCGCATTGTTTGGCTCTGCCGGTATCGAGATTCTGACCAGCAAGGACGCAAAGAAGCTGTACACCCAGTGCACCGCTGCCGTTCTGCGTATGAAGGATCAGGTTATGAAAACCGCCACCACCCCGTGCAGGAGAACTGCGGTGACATTCTGGCCGACGCCAAGGAAATCAACGAGCAGCGCGCCGCTGAGGATGAGGCTGTTGTGGAAGATACCGCCGAGGAAAAGGCTGCCGAATAATTTCACAGCATAAATGGGCTGCCTGCGCACGCGGGCAGCTTTTGTTTTGGGAGAGTATAAGCATGAAATGGAATATTCTGCATGAGAGCCGCGGGCGCATCCGCCTGCACCTCAACAAGCCGCGTATGTCCCTTGCGGAGGCAGACCAGCTGCAGGACTACCTTACCAATCTGCCCGGCGTGCGCACCGCCGCCGTGTATGAGCGCACCTGCGATGTTGTGGTTGTCTACACCGAGAGCCGCGCAGGCGTTATCAAGGGCCTGACCGCCTTTCGTTTTGACGTGGCGGCCCTGGCCGATGTACCCGCCAACAGCCCCCGCGCTGTCAACCGGGAATATCAGGAAAAGCTCGTCAATATGACGATTTTCCACTTTGCACGCAAGCTGTTTCTGCCTGCGCCACTGCGCTTTTGCTTACACGGCAGTGCGCAGTATTCCCTACATCTGGCACGGCCTGTGCTGCCTGTGGCGGCGTAAATTGCAGGTGGAGGTGCTGGATGCACTCTCCATCGGCGTTTCGATGCTGCGCGGAGACTTTTCGACCGCGGGATCGGTTATGTTCCTGCTGCGGCTGGGCGAGCTTCTGGAAGAATGGACGCGCAAAAAGTCGCTGGGCGATCTGGCCCGCTGTATGTCCCTGAATGTGGACCGCGTTTGGCAGCAGACCGCCGAGGGCGAGGTGCTTGTCCCGATTTCGCAGATTCGCGCCGGGGACGCCATCATCGTGCACACCGGCAGCGTCATCCCGCTGGATGGCCGGGTGCTGGACGGCGAGGCCAGCGTGAATCAGGCGTCCCTGACCGGCGAGGCCGAGCCTGTGCGCAAGAGCGCCGGTGCTGTTGTCTACGCGGGTACGGTTGTGGAGGAAGGCCAAATTACCGTCACGGTGGAGCAGCAGGCCGGCAACGGCCGCTATGACCAGATTGTCAAGATGATTGAAAGCTCCGAGAAGCTGAAATCCGCCAGCGAGACCCGCGCCGCGGCGCTGGCAGACAAGCTGGTTCCCTACAGCCTGCTGGGCACCGCCGTGACCTACGCGCTGACCCGCAACGTGACCCGCGCCATCTCGATTCTGATGGTCGATTTTTCCTGTGCGCTGAAGCTGTCCATGCCGCTGGCGGTGCTGTCCGCCATGCGGGAGTGCGGCGGCTACCACATCACCGTAAAGGGCGGCAAGTATCTGGAGGCCCTTGCCAACGCAGATACCATCGTTTTTTGACAAGACCGGCACACTGACCCATGCGACGCCCACCGTTGTGAAAGTCGTGCCCTTCGGCACCCGCACCGAGGACGAGATTCTGCAGATTGCCGCCTGCCTGGAGGAGCACTATCCCCACTCGATGGCCAACGCTGTTGTGCAGGCCGCTGCCGCCAAGGGCATATTACGCCACGATGAAATGCACAGCGAGGTGCAGTACGTTGTGGCCCACGGCATCGCCAGCCAGATTGGTGGCGAGAAGGCCGTCATCGGCAGCCAGCACTTTGTCTTTGAGGACGAGGGCTGCTATATTCCCACGAGTGAGACACAGAAATTTGACGCCCTGCCGCCGGAGTATTCCCACCTGTATCTGGCCATCGGCGGCGTTCTGGCCGGTGTTATCTGCATTGCGGACCCCCTGCGGCAGGAAGCTGCCGAGGTGCTGCACCAGCTGCGCGGGCTGGGCATCCGCAAGGCCGTTATGATGACCGGCGACAATGACCGCACCGCGTCTGTCATTGCCGCACAGGTCGGCGTGGACGCCTACTATGCCGAGGTTCTGCCCGAGGACAAGGCCCGCTTTGTCGAGCAGGAAAAGGCCGCAGGCCGCACCGTCATTATGCTGGGTGACGGCATCAACGACTCCCCTGCCCTGTCTGCCGCCGATGTTGGCATTGCCATCAGCGATGGCGCAGCCATTGCCCGCGAGATTGCGGACATCACGATAGCCGCTGACAGCCTGCGTGAGCTGGTTGTCCTCAAGTCCATCGCCAACGGCCTGCAGAAGCGCACCCGCGCCAACTACCGCTTTATTATGAGCTTCAACAGCGCCCTCATCGTGCTGGGCGCAATGGGCGTGCTGCCCCCGGCCACCTCGGCTCTGCTGCACAACGCCTCCACCCTCGGCGTCAGCCTTAAGAGCATGACAAACCTGCTGGGTTGATTATAAGCATACAAAAACGGCGTACCTTCCCTTTGGGGGCGGTACGCCGCTTTTTTGTATGCTTCTCACTTATTCAGACCGCACGCAGACGTCAAACGCGGCATACAACCGGTCATTTATTGCCCGCACCCTGTCGGCGGGTAGCTTGAGCACGGCGCGGTCATAGGTGAACAGGCCGTTGATCTCCTCCTCCACATCGGTAAGCTGGGTGTACACCAGCGCCGAAAGCCCGCGGGCCAGTTGGGGCAGCACGGTTTCGCATTGCAGCTTCTCATACCTTGCCGCCATATCGGCGCTATCGCGGGCGGTGCCGTAGCCGTAGGTCTTGTCGGCTGTCAAATGCCCCTCCACCGGGAAGGCAATGCCGCCGTATTCGGTCAGCGCCACGGTGCGCCGCCCGGGCCTGACCCGCAGCGGGTAGAAGTAATTGTGGCGGGAGTCCACATCCCCTCCGCCTTGGTCAAACCAGCCGCTGGCCTCGTCAATCAGCCGCCCCGGGTCGAGCGCACGCAGCCGGGCCGTGGCCTTGGCTGCGTCAAACTGGCCCCAGCCCTCGTTGAAGGGCACCCAGCAGCCAATGCAGGGGTGGCAGGCCAGCGCGTCCACGGTAGCGTTCAGCTCCTCCCTATACAGGTCACGGCTGGCAGCGTCCGGGCGGCTGAGCAGCCTATAAAACGGTGCGCCGTCCGGGAATTTTCGCAGCAGCGGTTGGAACACATTCGTCAGGTAGGTGACAAACCAGAGCTTGCTCGGCGTGCCGCCGCTGACCATGTCCTGCCAGACCACCAGTCCCAGCCGGTCACAATGGTAATACCACCGCTGCGGCTCAATCTTGGCGTGCTTGCGCAGCAGATTGAAGCCCAGCGCCTTGACCTGTTCCAACTCCCTAACCACAGCTGCATCGCTGGGCGGAGTATACAGTCCCTGCGGCCAGTAGCCCTGGTCCAGCAGGCCGTTCAGCAAAATAGGCTTGCCGTTCAAAAAGAATCGCAGCACACCGCGGCCATCCCGCGCGGCTTGCCAACTGCGCAGGGCAAAGTAACTTTCTACCCTGTCCCCTACTGCCAAAGTCGCTGTGACTGTGTACAGAAACGGACTTTCGGGACTCCATGGATGGAAGGCAGCTTCCGGAATGGCGAGGGTTATTTTCTCTGTTCCCGCATCGAGCTCGGTTTTTGCAACCGGCACACCATCGGCGAAGATTTCCACCACAGCAGCGGCGGGCGTGTTGGTTTCCAGCTGCACTGTGACAGTCCGGCTGTCATAGTCGGGCATCAGCCGCAGGTCTGTAATGTACACCGGCTGCAACGGTTCCAGCCATACGGTCTGCCAGATGCCACTCTGCGCCGGGTAAAACATACCGCCCGGCGTCAGTGTCTGCTTACCGCGGGCCTGTACACCGTTGCCGGTGGGGTCCTGTACGGTGACCCACAAATCGTTCATCCCGGGGCGCAACGCCTCCGTGATGTCCAGCGAAAACGGCCAGTAGCCCCCGCGGTGGCTGCCCACAACGTGGTCATTGACCCGGACGGTACAGGTGTAGTCCACCGCGCCGAAATGCAGCAGCAGACGCCCGCCCGTGGGCACAACCGGGCAGGCAAACGTCCGGTGATAGTGCAGGCTCTCCCCCGGTTGCAGCGTGCGCCCCACGCCAGAGGCCGCACATTCCGGCGAGTATGGCACCAGAATTTTGGTCTGCATAGCCTCGGCGGGCGGCAGTTCTACATCCGCCGTGAAGGCGCAATCCCACCAGCCGTTCAGGTTGTACCAGCCTTCCCGATGCAGCATCGGTCGCGGATATTCCGGGAATGGAACGGTATCAATCATAACAGTTTCCCTTTTTGCACGTCATTACAGTGTGGAATTGATATACAGAACGTATAATATTTGTACTTATTTTCTGTATGTATAATGTTTTCCCGGATTTTTTGAAATTTTCTTCTGAAAATTTCTCTTTTTTGCAGCAGAAAATCTCTCGCAATAGAAAAAACAGTGAAGTTCCTCGGTCCGGGGTTCGCCTTACATCCGTTGCAGCTCCTGCAAAAGCGGGTTGTGCAGCAGCATACCAACTAGCTGATACCGGTAGCTTTTCACTGTCCGGCCCACGGACTCGGAGTATACCCCGCGCAGATAATCACACTCCCGCGCAAACAGCGCGTCCAGCAGGGCCAGCTGGGTGTCGGTGATCAGCAGTGTGACCTGCCCCTTTGTGTCCAATCCACGGCCGTGGCTGGGCATATTACTTTTCGCGGCAGTCCAACGAGGGGAACACATAATATTGTTCCGGGTGGGCAGCAGCGGCACGGAGCTTTTCGGCATCGCCCTCGTCCGCGCCGCACAGGATGCAGTCCGGCGCAACCGCCTGCAGGCGGGCAAACTCCTCCTGCATAATGCGATTGGCCAGCGTGCCAATGCGGCTGTCCTGCCAGACAGCTTCCAGCTCTAACGCTTCATAAATCTTATGGTGCAGCCGTATACGCAGTCGCTGCTTCACGCGTCAGCACTCCCCTGCTCCACTCTGGCAATCAGCTCGCGCAGCCGCATAGCCGTGGCAATCATCTCATCCAGTTCATGCATGGCCTGCTGACGCTCCTCATGGGTGTATTTTTCCGCCAGCCGTGTCTCCGGGTCTTTTCGGTTCAGCATCATTTCCAGCCGGGTTGTCTGCTGGGCCAGCTTGCCTGTAATTTTGCTCTGCACCTTCGGTGTGGTGACGTGCTCATGCTGCACCGGGGTCGGCTCTGTACGCACAGCCGGCTTCGGCGCAGCCTTCAGCAGCTCCGCGTGGGCGCGCAGCTGTTCCGTGCCCTCTGTCACCGTGGCCGCAGCGGCTTCCAGTGCGGTGCGGGCATCGGTCATATTGCTGATGCCTGCCACTACCAGCAGCGCATCCGCAAACTGCTTGCGGATAAACTGCTTCTCGCGTTCAAGCTCCTCAGCGCCAGACCCCTCGCACGGTACAGCACGCAGCGCCGCCAGCTTCTCCGCCGCCGTGCGCTGCTCTGCCGGGTTCAGCCGCAAAAAGCCCTCGGCCTCACTGCGCAGCAAAAAACCGTTGTCCAGCATCGCCGTCAGCTCCGGGTTCAGGTTTTTCTCAATGCTCAAATCCTTGTCAATCTGGCGGCCGTTGATGGGTGTGGCCTCCTTGACCGCCTTCTTTGCTGCTGCGGCGGTCAGGTTGTACGGCTCTTTTTGCAGGCAGGCCACCAGCTCTGCCACGGCCTTGCGGCGTATCATTTCATTGGCAAAGCCGCCGCGCACCTGTAGGTTTGCGCTGAGCAGCATTACTTTTTTCTCGTTCTCACTCAACGGCGTTGTAATGACACGGCAGTTTTTCACGGTGTTCCACTTGGCATCACCGTGGGCCTGCAGATAGTTCAGCGCCTTGTAGCGGCGCTCGCCGGACAGCATCACATACCGCGTTATCTTGCCCTCGCTGCGCGGGAAAACCACCAGATTGTGCAACAGGCCGTTGCGGTCAATATCTGCCGCCAGCGTCTCAATGTCCTCCTCAGTGTCCATCTGGCGGAAAATCTCATTGTCTGGGTTCAGCTCAATGTCCTGCAACGCGATTTCGCGCTGCTCGTAGGCCAGCTCACCGCGGGTCTGGGCCGCAAGATTCGCCACCAAATTGCCTGTTGCGTTGTTGTTGGCAGCACTGAAAACAGCTTCCGTTGTGGGGATTTCCACACCGATGCGGGCGCGGCCCGGCTTCTTTTTCATGGCCATTTTACTTGTCCTCCAATTCCGTCAAGCGCTGCTTCAGCTCTGCATAGGCAGCCACATAGCTCTTTGCGGGCGGTTGTGTTCTGGCCGAGTAGCAGACCGGCACACAGCGGTTGATGCTGTTGTCCACGCTCTTGCCAAAGGCGATTTCCGCATTGAACAGCGTTGCGCCCAGCTTAGCACGGCAATCTTTGCGGATGTCCTGCGACGCTGCACTTTTTCTGCACCATCGTCAGCATAACGCCAACGCCGCGGATACGGCTGGCCTTACTCTTGCGCATCTCGTTGCAGAGCACATAGGTTCGGAACGCAGAATCCTCCGAAAAAGAGTCGCACTTCAGCGGGATAAGCACATAATCTGCCGCTGCAATGGCGTTGGATAGCAGCAGACTGTCCCGGCTGGGCTGGGTGTCAATTAAAATGTAGTCATAGTCATCCTTGACCTGACGCAGGAAGTAGTCCAGCACATCGGTATCACTGGCCAGATACCGGGGGTCATCCTTTTCATAATCGCGCGCCTGGGCGTCGGTGTACACATCCTCCAGCCGCTTGGAAAGCCGCGGCGTCTGGGCATTAGCGGGTATCAAATCTACGTTCTCGTACTCTGACTCTACAATGAAATCCTTCGTACGGGTGTTGTAGCGGAAGCCGTCAATCATATCATACAGGCTTCGGTTGGCAAACGCCTTTGCTGGTGATGGCGTTGCCGCCGGTCAGTGCAAATGTAAGAGTTGCCCTGCGGGTCTGTATCAAGGCAAAGTACGCGCTTGCCCTCATCGCCCATCAGGTAGGCCAGATTGGAGGTGGTTACGGTTTTACCGCAGCCGCCTTTTTTCCACCGCTATGGTAATTACTGTTGCAGCCATTCATCAGTTCCTCGCTTTGTATCCAGTTGAATTTGCACTTATAACTCCGTGGCAAATTTGTGTATGTGTTTACCGCACTCTAATACTTATAAGTATATCACGTATATTTTCTGCGTCAACTGTTTTCTTGGCTTTCGTGCGAAAAGGAAGTGCTTTATAACTCCGTGGCAATTTTGTGCACAATTTTCTGTGCCGGTTTGGGGTTTTCTTCTCAACGCGCTGGTTATTCTGCGGCTACATAATAAAGCCCCCAATTTTGGCGGGGCTTCTAAATTTACTGTCAAAAAGCCTTATAACTCCGTGGCAAAAATTCACTCGTCAAAACACAGTCAAGTCCGGCTTAAACTTATCCTTGCGGCCTGCGTTGTTTTAGTTCCTCCTTACCAAGCGGCAGAATGGTGATATCCTCCATATTGCGTTAAACACAACCGCGGCAGATACTGGGGGATTTAAGCCGTCCCTGCTCGCAAGGTTTTCATCATGCTGGCCATTCCAACCAGCCAGATTTGCAGGTCACCCTGTCTTTTCCAGAATACGGTTCAGCGCGTCCGTGTTTCGTTGGCAATGCGGGCTTTTTTTTTCTCATTGCTTGTGTTCGTCAGCAGGCGACTTAAATAAGCAATAATGCAACTGAACGAAGTACCGA
>VOFK01000294.1_pt1 | contig 42000 bp, 35 predicted proteins | sample 5384121 | NCBI WGS metagenome assembly VOFK01 (sample SAMN12384730, study PRJNA508395) | human gut metagenome | isolation source: healthy gut J | host: Homo sapiens | reverse complement strand
GGCGAACCGGTACAGCCGCACATGGCAGTTCTCTGACATCAACTATGCGCTGGCCGGTGAGGAGAACCAGAAATCCATGCTGCTGGGATACAGCGGCCTTCTGAATCTCTGTGACAGCAATGCGTCCACAAAGTTCAGCGCTGTCACCCGGAAGCTCAACCGCCGTGATTTCGAGGACTATATCATGATTCCCTACGCAAACGACGGACACGACCACTACCGCAGGGAATACAACGCCATGCTGCTGGAAAAAGCGTCTCACGCCAGTGGGATGATCCGGGATCTGTATATCACCGTGACAATCACTCGCAAAAGCTATAAGGATGCCGAGAGTTATTTTGTCCGTGCCGGAGCGGAGTTTACGCTGGCGCTCTCCCGTCTTGGCTCCCGCTGCACAGAACTGGACATGATGGACCGCCTGCGTGTCCTGCACGGCTTTTATCGCCACGGTGAGGAGGCGGACTTCCACTTTGACCCGGCGCTGTCCATGAAGCTGGGCCACAGCTTTCAGGACTATATCTGCCCGGACAGCTTTGAATTTGACCGGGACCACTTCCGTATGGGCGACCGCTATGGCCGGGTACTGTTTTTGAAGGATTACGCAGCTTATCTGCGGGACGATATTCTCTCGGAGCTTTCCGGTATCGACAGGCCCATGATCCTCTCCATTGATGTGGTGCCCATTCCTATGGACAAGGCCATCCGGGACAGCGAGAGCCGCCTGCTGGGCGTGGAGCGGAACATTGTGGATTTCCTTCGGAAGCAGCAGGCCAATAACAATTTCTCCGGCACGGTTCCCTATGACATGGAAAAGCAGAGAGCGGAGATGAAGGAATTTCTGGATGACCTGACCATCCGTGACCAGAGGATGATGCTGGGGATGCTGACGCTGGTGCATACGGCGGACAGCAAAGAGCAGCTGGATGCCGACACCGATTATATTATGAACGCCGCCACCGGGCGAATGTGCCAGATGGCGACGCTCCGCTTCCAGCAGATGGATGGACTGAATACGGCGCTGCCCATCGGCGTGCAGAAGCTGGATATTCTGCGTACCTTCACCTCGGAATCTCTGGCGGCGCTGATGCCCTTCCGGGTGCAGGAGATCATGGAGCCGGGCGGCATCTATTACGGAGAGAATGCCATCTCCGGAAATCTGCTGCTGTGCAACCGGGCCAATCTGCTGAACCAATCCACCATTATTACCGGCGTACCCGGCAGCGGCAAATCTTTTTCGGCAAAGGAGCTGATCGTCTTTCTTGCGATGGCCACGAAGGATGATATTTTGATCTGTGATCCCGAGCGCGAGTATTATGCGCTGGGTCAGGCGCTGGGCGGTGAGGTCATCCGCATTGCGGCGGGCAGCCCTGACCATATCAACGCCATGGACATGGTGGAGGGCTACGGCGACGGCGGCAATCCCGTGGTGGACAAATCCGAGTTTATTCTGTCCCTCTTTGAACAATTGGACCGCGGCGGCATCGGCCCCTTGCAAAAGAGCATCATCGACCGGTGCGTAGACGCCGTGTATGCGGCCTATAAGCGGGGTGGACCGGTCCCGACGCTGTGCGTTCTGCGGGAGAAGCTGCTGGAGCAGCCGGAGGAGGAAGCCCGTGATCTGGCGTTGGCGCTGGAGCTGTTCACCACCGGCAGTCTGGATGCCTTTGCCCATGAGACGAACGTGGACACGCAAAACCGCATCGTCATCTATGACATTATGGATCTGGGGCGGCAGCTGAAAACAATGGGGCTGCTGATCATCACAGATGCCATGCTGAACCGTGTGACGGAGAACTGGCGCAAGGGCAAGCGGACACATCTTTTTATAGATGAGTTCCATGTGGTCTTTCAGAATCCGTACAGTGCGGATTTCTTTGATTCCGCATGGCGGCGCTTCCGCAAACGTGGGGCCTACCCCACTGCCATTACGCAGAATGTGGAGTATCTGTTGGACAGCGTACAGGCCAGCACCATGCTCTCCAACTCCGAAATGCTGATCCTGCTGAATCAGGCACCCAGCGACCGGGAGAAGCTGGCGGCGCTTCTGAACATCTCCCCGGAGCAGACCAGTTATATCACCAACGCACCGGCAGGCTGCGGCCTGCTGCGCTATGGCGGCGCACTGGTGCCCTTCAAAAATCAGTTTCCGAAAGACACGGAACTGTACCGCCTGATGACCACCAAACCGGACGAGAGCATTATTGTGGGAGGTAAGACGAAATGAGCGAGTTGAAACTGACGCAGCATCCGGAGATTACAGGGCTGCTTTCGGTATTGGAACAGAACGGCCTTCACAAAGAGCAGAACGAGGTGAAATGCCTTGCCGCCTATATTGACGAGATGGAAGGTCAGTTATCCGCCATGAATGAGGAACTGATGCAGTTGCACCGGGAGATCAGCACCATTCGGGACAGTTCCCTGAAGGTTCGGTGCGAGAAACTGATTTCCGGTGCAGAAAAACAGCTGCGGCAGGCAGCAACAGCCATTAGGACAGTCAGGCTTAACTGCCTTTATATGGCGAGAAATGCTGTAGACACTTTTCAGGCAAATGGCAAGGCGGCCCTGCGCCGTGCGGTCTTTGCTATGAAGATTCCCAGCACGCTGGCCCTGCTGCAAGATATGTTGGAGCGGCAGGCGGCAAGCGCCCAAAAAACAGCCGAGCGGCTGGGCAGCATTCAAGCGGAATTGCAGGAGGCCGGAACTCATATACATCGGGCGGGCCGCACGCTGCTCGGAAGGCCGGAACAGGAAGATGCCGAGTATGGGCAAAATAGAGGACTGCTTGGCAAGGCTCAGACCGTTATAGGGCGGATGCGTAACAGTCTTTCAAGTATGGCTGCCCGGACGGCGCAGCTGGTGGACCGGCTGACCTCTGAGCGGGAAATGCCGGATTCCCGTCAATCCGTCAAAGAAGCGCTGCGGGACCTGCAAGCGGAGAAAAAGTACGGGGAAGATTTCCACGTTCCCGCTGAACCGGTTCGGTAAGGGGGGCACAATGGCAGACCTGAAAACAAGGAAGGCCATCAAGGAAACCGTTAAGACCATTGACCGTGCGGCGGTCGCCGCCGAGCGCCTGAAGTCTGCCGCCGTCCGCACAAAGGATGCTGCCGAGCGCAGCGCCACTCCTGCGGAGACTTCTTCGCAGGAGTACGGCGCTCAGCAGCTGGAGCGCACGGCGCAAGGGACAGGCTCCGAGTTGGGCGTCCAATTCCGGAAGCGGGGCCGCCGTGGTTTTTCTGATGCACGGCGAAATGCGGACAAGGCAAGGGCGCAAATGCAAAAATGCAGGGACGTACTGAGGGAAAACAAGCCGAAGAAAGCGGTGCAGGCTCCCCATGCGCCCAAGCCCGCAAAAACAGTGCGGACAGGTGCTCGCCCCATACAGCGGACCGGCCGCATCGTCGTAAAGCCACCTGTCGGTTCCGGAGCGGCGCAGACGGTCAAAGCTGCCGCAAAGACGACGCCAAAGGCGGTTCAGACGGTCAAGGCTGCGGCAAGGGCCGCTGCCCAGACGGTTCGGAACACTGCCCGGGCGACACTCTCTGCCGCAAAAGCGGCTATCGCCGGGACAAAGGCTGTCATTGCCGCTATCGCAGCAGGCGGATGGGCAGCGGTGGCAATTATCCTCGTTCTCTGCGTGGTTGGGCTGATCGCCAGTTCCTGCTTCGGTATTTTCTTCTCCGGCGAGGACAGCGGCACGGGGCAGACTATGCGACAGGTGGTGCAGGAGATCAACACCGATTATCAGTCACAGATTGACGTCACAAAGGCAGGCAGCACCTATGACGAACTGGAAATGTCCGGCTCCCGTGCGGTCTGGCCGGAGGTGCTGGCGGTGTATGCCGTGAAAACCACCACCGCCCCCGACGATCCGCAGGAGGTCGCCACGGTGGACGATGCCAAGAAAGCCATCCTCAAGGATATTTTCTGGCAGATGAACGAAATCTCTTCCCACACGGAGAGCAAGACCGAGGAAGTCATCACCGAAACCGACGACGGCCACGGGAACATCGTGGAAACCACCACGACAGTCACACGCACCTACCTTTATATTACAGTCAGTCACAAGACCGCAGAGGAAATGGCAGACCATTTCAATTTCACTACCGACCAGCGGCAGCAGCTTTCCGAACTGCTTGCCGAAGAAAACCGTAAGTTGTGGTCATCCGTTCTCTATGGCATCTATACTGGGGACGATGCCATCGTCACGGTGGCGCTATCGCAGGTCGGAAATATAGGCGGCGAACCGTATTGGTCTTGGTATGGCTTCGGAAGCCGTGTGGAATGGTGTGCTTGTTTTGTAAGCTGGTGCGCCGATCAGTGCGGCTATATCGACACGGGTGTCTGCCCGAAATTTGCCGGTTGCGGAAATGGCGTGCAGTGGTTTCAGGAGCGTGGGCAATGGATGGACGGCTCCGATGAGCCTGCCCCCGGAATGATCATCTTCTTCGATTGGGACAACAAGGGCGGCTCCGGCCCCCAAGACGGGGAGGCGGACCATGTGGGTATCGTCCAGAAGGTGGAGGACGGAATCATCTACACCATCGAGGGTAATTCCGGAAACCTTTGCCGGGTGAACCGCTATCCTGTGGGACAGTATGAAATCATGGGCTACGGTGTTCTGCGCCCGTAGCCGTGAAAAAAAATGGTGTCACCCTTCCGGGTGGCACCATTTTTAATAAAAGCAGCACTGCAAACGAATTGACGATAACGCACGAAACAGTATAATGAATTTGTAATAAACTCGCAAGGATGAAAAGCGTTTGTGAATTTCGCAAATTTATCCCATTTGCGATAGAGCCGCCAAAAGCTGTTGGTATTGGGGCGTTTCCGGAAAAACTGACGGAGACGGTGACGGCGTAACTTCTGTTGTCAGCGCCGGTGCAAGGAAGCAAATACTCTGGATCACCCGCATTTTGTGCTCCAAGGAAGAATGGACATAGACCTGCAGCGTGGTGCGGACATCCGCATGGCCCAGCATCTCGCTCAGGCTCTTGACATCTACCCCTCGCTCTACACAGCGGGAGGCATACGTGTGCCGCAGCACATGAAAATTTCGGTATGGGACACCTGCGGCTTTCAGCCAGGCCCGATATTGATACTGCATCGTCCGTGGCTCCATCGGCGCACTTTTCCCGGTCAGGAGATAGTTTTCTCCGTTAGGATGGGACTGGATGATCTTTTTTAAGAGGGCAGCCATGTCCCCCGGCAAGGGGATAGTACGCCGAGCGCTGTCACTTTTGGGTGGCAGCACCATCAAGCAAGTGCGTTCCCCGCTGCGGATACGCTGCACTGTTTTGCTGACATGGAGCACCCCATTTCGCAGGTCAATATCTTTATATTGTAAGGCGCACAGTTCCCCGAGACGCAAGCCGGTATTCAGCGTCAGCAAAATGCCGATACCGGCGGTCGTCGGCTTGTCCATGATTTTCTGCGCCAGCCGCTGGATCTCGTCCGGATAGAAGATGTCGATTTGCTTTCGGCGGTATGCTGGCAGCTCCACGGCCAGCCCCGGACTGGTGCAGTCCAGCTTTTTGGCGCTATATCTCAGGATGGACTTTACGAGCACACCCACATCTCTGGCGCTTTTCCCGGAAAGACCGCCTTTTTGCAGGCGGAGAAGAAAATCAGAAATTTGATTCGCCGTCAGCTGGCAGACAAGCACCGCTCCCAAAGCGGGCAGGATATAGTGTTCCAAAATATAGGCATACCGGGCAAGCGTGGACTGCTTCAGCTTATCCTGCTTGTCCGCAAGAAACCGCTTCGCAGTCTGATCCAGCGTGAGTGAGGAAGTTTTCATCGGCAGCTCTTGAAGGGATTCCAGACGCTGCTGCCGTTTTGCACGACACTCCCGATAGCTGCTGGCATAAACATAGCCGTACTCGGCACGGCCGGAGGGCGAGTGGCCCCGGATATACCGTCCCTCCCAGCGTCCATCCTTGCGCTTGTAAATATTTTCTCCACGCCTTGGCATATTGATTTCCTCCTTGACGATGTTTTTGACGGCGAATTTTGCTCACATCTTTGATTTTGATCGATGCGTTCTCGTACAAATGCTCTTGAACCAGGTATAACTATGACATGTATTTGTAATTTGTATGAGATTTTTGCTAAATACCCCCTGTTGGGGCATTGACAACCGGTATAAAGGTCGATATAATGTAGATGGTTAAAGAGGATTTGCTTCGCAAATGGGATAAATTTACGAAAACCTGTTTCCGAAGCACCTATTATAGCATTCCCTTGATAACCAAGTTGATACTGGAAAATAGAATAATCGAATCCGATGATGCTGCACGGCGGTCATCCGAGCCGGAAACGGTCAGGTGATTGCCTAAAAGGAAAGGGGTGCAATTCCCCATGCGGTCGGCACTGTAAGCGCAAGGATATGATCGAGGCGGGAAACCACTGGGACGAAAGTCCGTCATTGCGAGAAAATCGTGAGAAGACAGATCATAAACGCAGAGAGTATCTCATGGCGCAAGTCAGTAGAATTGTGTAGTTAGGACTCAAAGGCAGCGGGCGCTCTCTCCGTGGTGCTGATATGGCAGAAGTGTACGCTGATGACCCGATACGGGTTTATCAGTGTATTTTTTTACCGCAATCACAAAACATTGGAGGAGGTGTGCCCGTATGGGTAAGGTAGCAGGCGCTCAGCGCTTTGACGGCCAGAATTGGTACAAGCAGCATATCGCAAAACGGACACGAGAAGCCCTTGATGAGCAGGACCAGGCGTTCGCAGTGCGCCATGCTGAATCGACATTAAATGAACTGGCCTGCTATCTGCGGCGTTGCGCCGAACATTGGGGAAAGTCTCCAGCTCCCTGTGAAATTGTCGGTGGAGATTATATTGCCGAACGGTTCGGCGGCTGGACGAACGCTTTACAGGCGGCGCATCTGGATGCTGTGTACAAGAAGCCAAACAACCGGGCTAATGGCCGGTATCAGCGAGAGATGAAGCGCCAAATCGAACTGTACCGAGCGGAGCGGGATGCTAAGCGGACAGAACGTGCAAAAAAAGAGTTGGAGCGCCAGCGCAATGTCATAAAGGCGGCGCAAACGCAAAAGAAAGGCTCTCCCGATTACGCTGTCTCCGATTAAAAATGCTGCTTACCAGTCATTATACCAATGCACAGAATGTGCAATGTTCTATCAAGCCAGCGGTGTTGATACACCAGCTTTCCATATGGGTAGGAGAGGGACAATCCTCCTCTCCTACCCGCTACCTCTTTGGCCACCCCATCAATAAATAAATCGTGGATGGTCAAATCGTTGCTGTTTCCTTTCTCCGATGGCACTATGCCATCTGCCAGATATACCGTTGATTGCCTCCTACATTAAATATAGATGTGTATGTACATTGGAGGCCTGTATTCCATTGCGGTAATAATGCCCAAAGGCTTTATTATAAAAAATTTGAGAAAAGGAGTTAGGAAATGCAAAAGACAGCGAAGAAATTCCTTGCGATGCTGCTTGCGGTCGTATTGGCTTTGTCCATGCTGCCGACGGCGGTCTTTGCAACGGAATCGAGCGATTCTGGTCTGATGAGCATTGTTCCTTATGGTGCGAATGATCAAACCACAGGAACAGCGACCATCACCGCACAGGATCCCGTAACCTTTACAGGTTACGCCACCTTCGAGGACGTATCCCACTATCACGTCACAGTGCCTGTGGGGACGACCTATGTAAAAAGCTACCTACAAGGGGTGTTGCCTTGCAGACCAACTCTGCTACCGGTGAGGTATCCGGCTATTATGCCGATCTTCCTCAATGGACTGGCAGCGGTTTGCAGGTAGCCTACACCGAGAGCAACGATGAGATCACTGTTACGATCCCTCTGAGCTACACAATGGAGGGCGAGGACGGCACAGTTCAGAAGAACTTCGTGCTGAATGCGGACGGCAGCGGTGCTGCTTTCGCTCCGGAGTATGACAGCAGCAACAATTATGCTCCTGTTCACTTCCTCACCTTTGGCTATGCAGGCAACACCGCTCCCACGGTTGCGCCGAATGCCATTACCACTGCGAATGTTGCAGTCGGTACCGAGTGGACGCTGGATCTGGCCGATGTGTTTGTCGATGCCGATGGTGATGCGCTGACCTACACGGCGACCATCAATGATGCGGCTCAGACACTGAACGGTTCGGTCCTGACTTATACGCCTGCCGCAGCCGGAACCTACACCGTTGTGCTGACGGCTTCCGACAATACCGGTACGGCGACCCACACCATCACCCTGACGGCGGCGGATGCTGCTATGCTTCCGAGGCTGAAGGATGGCGTATCTGCCACTGCAAGCGCCACTGCAGCTGTTGGCTATGCCTACAACCTGACCGACCTGCAGACCGGCAAGATTTTCGAGAACCCGGACGGTTCTTCCTTGAGCTACACCGACTACTATTATTATAGAACGGTCGATAGCCAGCGGTCCGGCCCCTATTACTTCTCCAAGGCGCTGTTTGGGGCCACGATGATCCAGATTACCGAGAATGCCGCCGGAACTTACACCTATGAGTTCCATGCAAAGAACACCTACGGCGATTCCGCGGATACCTGGACGCTGACATTGAAGTTCAGCAATGCTGAAAAGCAGAACTACACCTTCCACGTCGGGCGGGATATGAACTATTCCACCGCCAATAAGCACAACCCCGTCATTAAGCTGTACAGAACAGTCGGTCTGGATGATGACGGTGCAGATTACATCGGTTTCGACAGCACCGGTGCTAAAATTTACCGGGATGACTCCGGAACGCTTGAAACCGTAAAGTTCTGGAACAGCGACTTTACCTCTGAACTGAATGAGACTGAAGTTGCTGTTACAGAGGAAACCACGTACAGAGACTTCTACGCCGCTCTGATTCCTGGCAGATATTCCTTCCGTGCCTATGGCTACAACACGGCAAGCGGCAAGTACGACATTTACCTCGGCGGTCACAGCCTGACGCTGCCCACCGAAGCAAACGTGGATGGCGGCGCTGGCGGCGGTACGGATATTTATCTGCGTCTGCACTCCATCTACACGACGTCGAAGAAAACCGACGGTACTTATTTCACCGCAGATGACTATACCGCCCGTGTAGTCATGCCCATCATGGGCGGCGAGGTACAGCACGGAACGCCCTATGTTTCCAATGGCTATACCTATTATCCCTTCATGATGTACTCTGCTGGAAACGCAGCACTCTGGAACTCCTATGTGGAGCCCACCAGCAAAGATTACGTTTTCACGCAGTCCATCAACAATACGACTGCCGCCGGATACAGCGTCGTCACCAAGAGCATGGCGATCTCCCAGGCAGTGACGCTGACCGTAACGGTTCCTGCTTACGCCGATTTCCACCTGTATTTCCAGTATAACAACTTCAATACGAAGGAAGTCGCCCCCAGCGAGGGTAGCACGACCGGTTCCGGTACCGGCACCAGAACGCTGACCTACAAGGTCAGCAAGAATAATTCCAATTACACCTGGCGCATGGAAGACAATCGCAAGGATGTAACGACGAATTATGTGACGAAGGCCGGATGGCTGAAGAACAGCTCTACCGACTTTGCAAAGACCTTTACCTTCGAGAGCGGGGGATGCTACGAATCAGTATTCCCCCACAGCTTCGACGGCCTCGGCAGCATTACCAAGACCCGTGACGAGGCGGAGATCCAGGCTTATGTGTCTCCCAGCGGCTATAAGTATACGACCGAGAAGCAGACTGTCCGTGCTTACCGCCTGTGGCAGATCATCGACTCTGATGCCATGAACATCATGATCGAGCCGGAGTTCCACTACAGCGTGATCGACGGCAAGGCTGATATCCAGCCCGTCAAGGACAGCAAGGGCAATGTGCTCGGCGGCAACGCTGAGGGCAACTGGGTGGACATCACGCCCAACGGCACGGCGGTCATTGCCGTGAACTATAAGGCACTGGATGTCTACACCTCCTCTGACGAGCACGGCACCCACGGCGGCCTCTATCCGGCCACCAACCCGGAGCGTACCAATGTTTTCGTGCTGAGTAGCAAAGAAAACGGTACGGCTACGGCCAATATCTCTTATAACTCCAACGGCCTGACTTCTTCCCGTCCGGCGGCTTGGGATTATAACTATGACAACTGGTTCTATCTGGACACCGACACCGCTCCCACGCTGGACTTCACCGTGACGAGCAAGGGTACGACGACTGTCCAGTACGCCGTTGTCACCACCAACAAGACCACGATGGAGAGCAAGCTCTCCGGCTGGACCACTCTGACACCGGATTCCGACAGCAGCTATCATGCAAGCTTGCTGGCCTTCCGGAGCGCCGAGCTGGCTGGCGGTACGGTCGTCATCAAGATGACCGACGACAGCGGCACGTCCTACAGTCTGGCCCGTGTGGCGGAAGTGTCTGCGAAGATTGAGAACGCATCCAATCCCGGTGAGGACATCATGCCCGGCGATAAGGTGACGCTCTCCTTTGAAGGCAGCTACCGTGGTATTTACAAGTATTCCGGCATCTTCAACCCGACGGTCTATTACTTGTACTATACCAGCGACGATGAGGAGTTTTCTACCTCCGTTGCCCAGTATCAGCAGATGGATCAGGCGGCGATGACCCTGACCGTCCCGGAGGATATGACGGTACCCTCCGGCGGCACGGCAGACATCAGCTTCACCAACGGCTACACCTACGGTTCCATGTACTCGGCGGCCAACCCCTTCGCCACCCTGTACAACATGACCGATACGGGTGTTGGTACGAACTTCAATGCCGTAACGGTGAGCTTCTGCTTGAACCGCTTCCCGGATGTGGCTGTTGAGGTCCACGAGAAGGTCACATACGACGTGAAGCTGGATGTCACCAACGTTCCCGCCGGCCAGACCTACACCGTGACGCTGACGGATGCCGCAGGCAATGTAAAGACAGCCACCAACGGCGTGTACAAGGGTCTTGGCTACGGCAAGTACACCTATACGGTGTCCTGCCCCGGCCGGAACTACGTCTATGACAGCTTCACGCTGGGCGGTGCCGATCAGGCCAAGGTGTCCGGCGGCGTGCTGACCAAGACCATTCCGCTGACGGCTTCTTCCGCCAACGCATGGGACGGTTCCACCAAGACGCAGCCCAGCCAGACGAACGGCGTGTACCAGATTGGTACCGCAGCGGAGCTGGCTTGGTTTGCGGCGCAAGTCAACGGCGGGAGCTATACCATCAAGGTGCGCTGACAGCGTGATATCGACTGGCCTACTACAACTGGACGCCCATCGGCGGCACTACCGCCGCACGGCCTTCAAGGGCAGCTTCGACGGTAATAATCACACCGTGAAGAACATGGGCATCTATTACAGTGCCACGACTACCTCGGCTCCCTACCTGGGACTGTTCGGCTATGTGAACGGCACCAGCAGCAGTTACATCACCATTCAGAATCTGAAGGTGACCGGCAAGATGTACCTGACCTCCACGGGCAGTGTTGCCAACGCCTATTCCGGCGGTGTAGTGGCCTATGCCAACTACGTCAACATTTCCGGCGTGGTCTCCGATGTGGACATCACCGTTACCCGTGTGAATGGCAACTGGAGCAGCGTGGGCGGCGTTGCAGGCCGTCTGGTGAATTCCAACGCCACCAACTGCGGCAACGAAGGCACTATCCGTGCCTACCAGTATGCGGGCGGTATCACCGGCTACGCTACCGGCACCATTACCGGCTGCTACAACGCGGAGCGATCACCGGCAACGGCTATGTGGCCGGTATCGTGGGCCAGACCACCAAGGGCGTCACCGCTTGCTACAACACCGGCAGCATCACTGGTGCAGCAACTATGTGGCGGGTATCGTGGCCTACGCCTCCGGCGCGTCTGCTTCTGTCAAGAACTGCTACAACCGGGCCTATGTGAGAGCACCGGCAGCAATGTGGGCGCAGTGGTCGGCATGACCAACAACGCCTCCGCTGCGATGTCCAACCTGTATTATCTGGACTTCACCTGCAGTCAGGGCATTGGCAGTGCCAAGAGCACTGCGCAGACGGCCACTGCTGTGAGCAAGGATACGATGGCTTCCGCAGACTTCGTGACCAGCATGAACACGGGTCTGACCAAGGCAGCCTTCGGTTCCAGCCGGTACAGCCCCGCTCTGACCTGGCAGACCGACTTGATTGGCCTGAAAACTCCCACCAAGGGCAATGTGAACCTGGATCCCTTCGGATATGTGGATGAAGAGGACCTGGCATTGCTTACGGAATGGGTCAATAAAGAACTTACTGAAGATGACTTGACTGCTGAACAGTGGGCACAGGCAGACCTCTATGCAGACGGCGAATTGGACTCTGTTGATTTGGCTCTGTTGACAAAATACCTTCAGAACCCCAGAGATAACAAACTGTAAATCAGCTTCGGCAACGAGGTGCCAAGAATATGAATAAACGGGTAGAACAATAATCTTGCAACAGTGCCAATTCTAAGAAGGGCGGTACAATCAAGACCATCGGGCGTTGACCCCTTAAACGGTTTTACCCACGAATGACACAAGTAAGGGGGCCCGTTTTGCGGGCCCCCTTCTTAGTTTGGAGTGTATTATGGAAAAACGAGTTGTATCTTTATTACTTGCCTTAATAATGCTACTGTCAGTAGTACCGGCTGTTTATGCTGCTGAAACCGATGATGTATTTAGTGTAAAATTTGACAATACAACACCGTGCGCTGGTGATACCATAACCGCAACGATGTATTTGGATAAGAGCACCGCAGACGCCTATATTGTAACCAGTAGAATTCTCTACAACATGGATGTCCTTACCTGTGTTAGCGTTGAATTTGAGGGAGTTGAACTCCCTTATACAATTACCGAAAAACGTTCCGGTGATTACAAAGCAATTCTTAAAATTTCTGAAGATGGAACTTCAGATGATACCATCGCAAAAAAACTTCAATCTCTTCCTCTTGGAGCATTTGCAAAAATAAAGTTTAAGGTTTCCGAATCCTGTGATATTGGACAGGCAATTAACTATAGAGTTACAGGTAGTTTGGGCAGTCAGGATATGATGGCCTACGCTACATGGAAAAGCGATTTTACAATGGTTGTCACCGAGAAGGGCGGCAGCACAATCACCGTCCCCGAAAACCGAGACGGGTTACTCTGTTTCTATGGGTGCCGACCAGCAGGCCATTGGCGGCCAGAAGGTGCGTATTCCTGTGACCGTTGCCTCCTCCGAGAAGGGCATCACCGGCTTCAACGCCTATGACATGACCTTTACCTATGACCCGGCGGCCCTGACCCTGAACACCAAGACCGGCGACGCCGCCAATCTGACGGTGGAGGACAATAACGGCACCGTTCGGGTCCGCCGCTATGGCGCTACTCAGGCTTTGGGCGAGGCTCTGGCTCTGGAATTCACCGCCAACAAGGCCGCCTCCAGCACCGTGACGCTGACCAACGCCAAATTTGATCTGGATGCCAACTCCATCAACTTTGACGCCCCGGATGCCGCCATTTCCGACGCCGACACCACCGTGAAGGCGCTGTGGAATGTGTCCCTGCCGGACGGCTTCGTCAGCGCTGCGGCAGACGGCTCCACCCTGGTGGAGGACGGTGCAGACTTCATCTTCAAGGCTGTGAATCCCAATTATGAGTACACCCTGCGCATCACCACCAACGGCCAGGCCCAGGAAGTGACCGTGAAGGGCGGCAGCTACACCATCGAAAATGTCACCGACAATGTGCAGGTGACGATGGTGAGCAAGGTCGGCCGGACCTACACCCTGAAATTTGTCGGCTCCGGTGTGGATGCAGGGCTGGTAACGCCGACCACGGCCACCGTCCAGTACCCCAACGACTATGACTTTACCGTGAAGTTCCCCGGAACCGGCTACAAGACCACCGTGAAGTTTGCACCTTCGGACAACAAGTTCGACGTGGAGCGGCTGGAGAACGGCGACTATGCCTATAAGCTGCTGGGTAACTATCTGGTGGGCGACGAGAACGGCGAGATCACCGTTACCGTGGAGAAGGTGGAGAACACCGCCAAGAAGGACATCATTGTGGCCGGCAGCGGCTCCTGAAGCCTTCAGTGCCGACAATGCCCTGACCTTCTACGCCGGAGAGAACTACACCTTCAAACTGGATAAGAATGAGCAGTACTACGATTATGAGCTCGTGGTATGGTACACGGACAGCAGCAACCACACCGTCCGCCCCACCCCGAAGGACAACGGCGACGGCACCTACACCATCGTGAATATGCCCAATGCGGATATGCACATCACGATCAATAAAATGGCGAAGGCGCTGGACCCCGACGCCGTGGATGTGGTCAAGTATCTGAACTGGACAACAAGATGAAGCCATGTACATGGTGACGGTATGGGGGCGAGCTGTCCCACACGAACCTCGGCAGCAAGTAACACCACCTACATCGCCTGGACCTAACGACGATAACCTGATGTACGACACCTCTTATTACACGGCCCCCAACGGACGAAGGGTGCCAGCAGCTGGCTGGTCATCGTGATAAGGGTGAGGAGTTCACCAAGGAAGAGGCCCTGAAGCATCTGAAGCTGGTCGAATCCACCCAGGGAGCAGAATAAGAATATTTCCGCAGACAATTTGGCATAGACTTCAAACGTGAACGGCTGACGGTCAGGTGGACATCACGATGCGCAGCTGGTCTACGATATGTATAACGGCACATACAGTGACTTCACCAAGGTTTCCGTGGAGAAGTTCCTGCGGGCCGATGTAAACGCCACTAAGGTGGTGGATCACACCGACATGCTGTGGCCATCGTGAATCAGTTTAAGTAAGGTCCTGCCAGCCTCCCTTCCCCGGCGGGAGGGGAGGCTATCCCCTGTTGGGGGCTTCGCACCGGCCAGGCCGGGCAAAAAACGGCCCAACCGGTCGGAGAGAGAAGGGAGATCAGCATGAGAAAACGCATTTTTACACTATTGGCAGCCCTGTGTCTGCTGCTGTGTCTGCTGCCCACCGCAGCCTTTGCCTCGCAGACAGGCAGCAAAACAGACGAGAGCCGCAGCTACAATTTTGACCTGTCCGTGGCGGTGCATCTGAGGTGCGGGCCACCACTGGCGAGACCATCACCGTGACCCTGGTGCTCAAGCGCACCGACGCCCAGGAAAGCGCCGATATGTACGGTATGCAGACGGAAATCGAGTACGACGACACCTTCCTCCAGCTGGTGGACGGCAGCGTCATGACCGCCCCCGGCATCCGTTGGAGCGATTTAGGCCGCCGCACCGGCGGGGCCTTCTATCTGAACTTCGTGTCCTTTAAGGGCGGCGAGGCTTGGGAGCCGGAGGTGGTAGTCGGCAGCTTTCAGATGAAGGTCATCGGCACGAAGGGTGTGTCGCAGCTTATCCCCACCAACACCCTGGTTTCCACCCAGGACGGCATGGCCGGATACACCGTGAAGGATAATAGCGTGTCCGTCATCGTCACCACGGACTGCACCGTTACCTTTGAAAGCAACGGCGGCACGGAGGTCCCCTCCCAGACCGTCCAGTACGGTGAAAAGGTGAAAAAGCCCGAGGACCCCATCCGGGAGGGCTACCACCTGGAGGGGTGGTACAGAGACCTGGACCGCACCCAAAAGTGGGACTTCCACAAGGACACCGTTAAGGGCAACATGACCCTCTACGCCAACTGGGCCGAGGGTGCCGCCGCAGGAAGCGTCACCTGGTGGATCATCGGTGGCGTGGGCCTGCTGGCCCTGCTGCTGATTCTGCTGGCTCTGCTGGGCAAGAAGAAGGTTCGCTTTGAGACCAGCGGCGGCACAGAGCTGGAGGCCGTTTCCGTGAAGCGAGGCAGCGTCATTGGCGAAGTCATGACGCCCACGAAGCCCGGCGCAGTGTTCGGCGGCTGGTATGCAGATCAGGCGCTCACCAAGCCTTGGGATACACAGAAAGACCCGGTGCGCAGCAACATGACGCTCTACGCACGCTGGATGTAATCTACGCATAGATGAGGTAAACAAATATGAGAAAACGCATACTATCTCTGCTGCTGGCACTGACTTTGGTTCTGTCGGCAGGCGTATTCGGCGTCATACCGGCGCTGGCTGCGGATTCCTGCGTTTCCGTGAAGGCGGATGCCGTCACCACCGGTGAGGTTGTGGCCGGCAGCCTGCTGGAGATCAAGCTGACAGATGTCTTTGAAGATACGGACGGCCATACGCTGACCTACACGCTGACCAACGCAGCGCAGTTCAGCGTCCAAACCAAGGTCAAGGACGGCTCACTCTATGTATCAGAGAAAGACCCCGGCACCTATACGCCGAAGGTCAAGGCGACCTGCTCGGACGGCAAAGAGCTTACAGTGACCTTTACCATCACGGTCACGGAAGCTCCCCACGGATTGACGCACAGTATAACTACGATGAGACCCCCCGCCAAGGAAGTCACGGTGTATGTGACCATCTCCAACGACGGCGTGCCCATCCGAGGCCGCGACGGCACGGTGCTGTGCCACAAGGCCATCACCGTCCCCTACTTTGACTTGGGCCGGTACAACTTGGACGAATACTACCGCTATCACACGGAAAACGGAGAAGGCAAATACATCGACGAGAACATCGTGGAGCGGCCCACCGGCCTGCACCTGTATCTCTATCTGCTGGAGCGCTACTTCATCGGCCTGCCGGAGGAGCAATGCTGCAAGGGTGCCTATCCTCGTGACGCGCTGGCGAGCTTTAAGCTGGGTGAAGATGTTTGTTACATGGATGAAACACCGGCCTATACGGCAGAACAGCTTTGCCGCTCTGACTATCACCGGCTCGCCCACCAGCCTGTATATGGCCAACTTCTGGGGTCATGATGAGAACCTGATGTACTACCGCAACCACTGCTTTCCCTACATGAGTCCCGGCTGGGGCTCCACCTCCGACTACATCGTGCTGTCGGACGGCGATACGTGGGATGTGGCCATGTTTACCAACTGGAGCTTCTGGTCCAGCGGCGGTGCATTTACCTGCTTTGACAAGGACGCGTACAATGCCCGCCCCGGCATGGAGATGACGATCTCCTCTCAGGCTTACGGCACGACCTTTGAGGGCAGCGACTTCTATCCCTTCTCGAACCTGGATGTGTTCCTGTATAACGACAAGTGGGAGCAAATCGAGCAGTACAAGGAAGCGGCTGACGGAAAGAGCACTTTCTCCTTCACCGCCCCCACAGAGGAGGGGGCACCTACTACCTCGTGGGCATGGACCCCAACCGGACGATCCCCAAGGACGACAACGGCGGCGGCACGAACTATGCCAAGATCGCACCGGCCACAGCCATCTTGAATGTGGCGGCGGACGCCGAGCTGGAGCGCCCCTTCCAGTCCATCTCTGTCAACGGCACGAAGCTGAATGCAAAGAACATTTCCTATGAGGGCATCGTTACCCTGGGCAGCGAGGACAACGAGGAGTTCAAAAATGTCTACGAGGAGATTCCCAAGTACCATGTGATCGTTCCGGAAGGAACAGAGAGCGTTGACATTACCTACAACGAGGGCGTGGATATTTACCACGCAGACGCTACTGCATACGGCTACGAGACGGAACTTGCTGTAGATGTGGTGTCCTCGGCAACTATCCGCTCTGTTACCTTGAAAAACAGCTACAAGGCCAACAGTGACGGCACCCAGACTGTCACCACCCCGTCACCCGTTATATCCGCAATGCGGACGGAACAGCGACGGCGGTCACACTGGAATCCAGCAGCACTAATAATTTTAGGCCCGTCGCCCTGTTCACCTTTGAGTATGCAAAGGCAGACACGAAGCCGGATGTGATATATGGGGATGTGAACGGAGATGGCATCATAAATTCCACGGATGCAGCAATCGTCTATCGCTCGGTTAATGGAAGATACACACTGACAGATTCTCAGAAGTTGTCGGCAGATGTTAACGGCGATGGTGCTGTAAACTCCACAGATGCTGCGTTGATCTATCGTTATACAAACGGGAAAATGAGTAAATTCCCCGCAGAATCCTAAATACCATAAGGAGGTTAAACACAAAATGAAAAAGAACTCTTTCCATTCTGTTGACAATCGCCATGATTATCAGCCTTATCCCTGCTGTATTTGCTGCTGATGTTCCGACGATGTCAACAACAGTTGATAAGACAGAGGTTCAGCCGGGTGATACGATTACGCTTACACTGTCGATCGACAAGACCATTACGAACCTGAATAACTGGGAGTGGGCAATTTATTTTGACAAGACTGCTTATGTCAAAACCAGCGGCGAGCTTGAACCTGGATGTATGTCGGGCACGGGCACTACTGGCGCAGTGGGAGATAATGTTGATATCCTTGGTAAAAATGCCATCCGGGTATCCGGCCTAAGCACTACAGGCGACCCTGTCACTCTTAACGCCGGCAAGATTGCCACTGTTACCTTTACGGCAACGGAGAACATCACGGCAGAAAACGCTCGCATTGAGGTCAAAACCGAAGCGCTGCCTGACTATGATACGCTTAAAGACAACGATGTCAAATTAACCGGCAACATCATTGATGTCACAGTGAAGTCCAGTGAAGCCAAGGGCTACACCGTGTCCATGGGTGCGGACAAGCAGGTAGCCTCCGGTCAAATCGTGGAGATCCCTGTGACCATCGGCAACAACGACGGCAAGAACGCCTACAACGCCTACGACATGACCTTCTCTTTTGACCCCACCATTCTGACGCTGAACATGGAAGCCACCAGCATCGAGGGTTATCGCGTGATTCCCGGCAGCGGCACCGTGCGAATCGTGCGTTACGGTAAAGCCGCCGAGCTGGGCGACGCGCTCACTCTGAATTTCACCGCAGCCGGTCAGGGCCAGTCTGCGGTCAAGGTCACGGCGGCGTATGTGGATACCAATACCAATGCCATCGAACTTGATGCCCCCGCCGCCATCGTGCTGAATGGTACGACCACCATCACCGTCAGCGGTTACACCGTGGACCTGCCGGACGACTTCACCCGTACCGATGCGACAGGCTCCGTGATCGAAGCGGGCGGCAATCTGACCTTCGTTCCCAAGGACCCCAACTATGACTACACCGTGACCGTCACCGTCGGCGGCGGCGAGACAACGACAGTTAGCCCGGACGAGAATGGCATCTACACTGTGGCGAATGTCAACGGCAATGTGGAGGTCACCAGCACTAAGACCCCCAAGACCTTCACTGTCACCCAGGGCAATGATACCACCGGTGCTGCGACTGCTACTTACCAGACTGACTACACCTTCAAGCTGACCCCTGTGGATGGCTATGTCTACAAGATGGCTGTGACCATCGGCGGCAAGGCATACACCGGCTTTACGGCCCAGGTAAATGACGACGGCACCACCACCTACACCATCCCCGGTGCGGATATCACCGGCGAAATCGTCATCAACAGCAATAAGCAGGTCAAGCTGCCGGAAACCTACAAGGTCACCTTTGCAGGCACCGGCGCAGGTGATGCTACCGGCGAGAGCACCGTTCAGGAAAAGGCTAACTACACCTTCACCGTGGCCAAGCAGAAGAACTTTGAGTACACCATCACTGCCACTATGGGCGGCAAGGATGTGACTATCACCGAGGGAGCCGACAACACCTACACTATCGCCAATGTCACCGGCGATCTGGTCATCACCATCGAGAAGAAATCCACTCTGACCATGGAGGTAGCTGTTTCCGAGTATGTGCAGATGGATAACAAGACCGTGTTTCTGGTAACCGTGACCGGCACCCCCGAAGAGGGCAAGGCTTTTGCCTACGGCGATAATGTCATGTATAAGACTACCGCTTACGGTGAGAATGTGTACAGCTGGCTGGTGATTGTGGACAAGAATGAGGTATTCACTGTGGCTACGGCTGAGGCCAATATCAACCAGGCCAGCGCCACAGCCGAAGAAGTGAAGCAGAGCTATGATGTCAACGAGACAGGTGTTGTGGACATCAACGATGCGCAACTCACCTATGACATCTACAGCGGCAAGTACACCGACTTCGAGAAAGTCTCTGTGCGGAAGTTCCTGCGCGCGGATGTGAACCTTGACAAGGCCGTCAACTCCACCGACGCCGTTGCGGTCGTCAAAAATTCCAAGTAAACCAAGGCGAAATCCATAGCTTCCCCTCCCTTTTGGGAGGGAGGCAATTGCGCCATATTTTGGGCTTTACCATTGCCTCCTGTTTTTAGGAGACGATGGTAAGAATCCAAAAAATAAGCATTTGGAGGATACCCGTATGAAAAAACATAGCGGCCTATATAGCGCCGTGAGTATTTTGCTGGTCATTGTGCTGGTGGCAGGGATCAGCCTCTCACTTCTTTCCTCCGGTCGGACAAGGCCGGAGAATCCCATCAGCACTCAGCCGGATCGGCTCCAGGCAGAGTCGCTGCAAGGCTCCGGCAGCACTGGCGGACAAAGCTCCGGCAAGGATAATACAGAGAATACGGATACTGCCCAGGACCCATCAGAGCCGCAGAAGCCCGACGAGCCACAGAAACCTGATGAGCCACAGAACCCGGATGACACGCAGAAACCCGATGACACCAAGCCGGATCCATCGGGCCCCACAGACCCCACGGATAACCCCGGCAAGGGCGACCAGGGCGGCTCCAAGTCAGACGATAACAAAGGCGGCTCCGAGGATTCCGGTGACCATGGTGATGGCACCGGCGGAGACGACGGGGACCACGGCGGCAGCGGAGGTGACCACGGCAGCGGCGGTGAGGAAGATGATACGCCCCCGCATTTATACGACACTGAAAACCCAGCAGCTTACCAAGGCAGAGCTGCCCGACAGCAAGCTGACCTTTGTGGCCTATCCCCTGGGTAAGGGCGATCTGCATATCCGTGTCCGGCTGAAAAATGAGACCAATTCCGGAAACGGATTGCTGCTTACTTCTCAGAATAACCAGGACTACGAGGCACAGCTGGATTTCAACGCAGATAACCTCTTTTGTGCTGTCTCTTTATGATGGGGGAGACCTTTTTCTGGGACTTGTTCAGTACCGGGTGGGCTATTACGCGAATCTTGCGGACGATACCCACCCGACGGTGGGGGGACTATCCACCCTCCATCGTTACCAATCTGGACGGGGCCAGCCTGGACATGAGCTCCCAAACCTTCCCCTTGACGGTGATTGCCCGTGCCAACGCAGAGCTGGGAGCCGGTGTGATCTATTCCAATCAAATTCGGGTCACGCTGGACGGCAAAACCGTGGAAAAGAGCTACGGCGATTCTCAACCCACCTACGAGTTGTATTTCGATCCCCCTCAGTTGGGCGATGAAGAGACCCACATCGTCCGGGTGCTGGCCTGGGATGGTAACGGAAACTCCACCATGAAGGTCTACACCGTCACCTATCACCAGATCAGTGAGGGCGACCCGGCAGGCTCGGTGGATGTGGTGCTGGATGCGACCACCATCGGCCTGGGCATTCTGGATACCGGTACGCTGGACATCGTGGAGGGCGAAACGGCGGCGTCCGTGCTGCTGCGCTTCCTGCAGGAGCGCGGTTATGAGCCGGATTACCAGGGGTCTGCTACCATGAACTTCTATCTGCGCCGGATTAGCCGGGGCGACATTGCCTACCGAGCCAATGTCCCGGAGCATCTTTGGGAGCTGATCCTGCGGGACGGCATCACCACCAATGACAACTATGACCGGGACAGCATCGGGGAGTTTGACTATACCCAAGGCTCGGGCTGGATGTACTCCATCAACGGCACCCTGTATGAGGGTACCGGCATGAGTGGCTACAAGGTCCGCAACGGCATTACCATTTATGTGCGCTTCACCCTGTCCTACGGCAAGGACATCGGCGGCTATGATTCCACCGGAGGCGGCTACGGTTCACTGAGCAGCTACTGCGGCCTGTGGATCAACGGCAGCTACCAAGCCCTTGGCCACGACTTCGTGGAGACGGACCGTTTGGAACCCACCGAAACAGAGGATGGTTACATCCACTATCGCTGCTCCAAGTGCCATGAGGAGAAAACAGATATTCTCCCGGCCACCGGCGGCGGAACGGAGCCAATAGAGCCTGCCCCTACGGAGCCCGGTCCCCACGGAACCGACGCCCACAGAGCCAACTTCCGAATAGGACCGGCTGATGCGGCGGAGGATGGGAAACGCTCTAACGGGACACGGGAACGGTAAAGTAGAAGGGCGTTGAAACGAACGATGGAGGATACTGCATGAAAAGTGCAACACGAATATTAGCGGCACTTCTTTGTGTGCTGCTTCTGCTCCCAACGGTGGTCTTTGCGGAGGCGCAGCCTTCTTTGGAAAAACAGATCGCACAGAGTGCGGAGGGAATGTCCGCTCTGGGCGGCAAGAAGGGTGAATTGCTGAAAGACCGGGAACTGTTTCCTGCAGGCGATTCCGTCTGCGATTGGCTGGCCATAGCTATGGCACTGTCCGGCACAAGGGAGAGCTATTCCGACTATTTGGCGGAACTGAAGGCCCATGTGGAGGACGCATACGCCAAAAACGGATGCCTGGACCGCAACAAGGCCACGGAATACCACCGGATTTCTTTAACGGTGCTGGCACTGGGGGGCAACCCCACCAACTTCGGCACGAAGCCCGACGGCTCGGCCATTGACCTGATCGCAGAGGGTACTTACAACTATGCCCGTGATCCGGGCGCTCAGGGCTTAAATGGCTGGATATGGGCGCTGCTGACCTTGGATGCCGGGGACACAGAGGTCCCGGCAGACGCCCTGTATTCCCGGGAGGACATGGTAAATGCCATTTCCGTTGCTCAGGAGCCGGACGGCGGCTTCGGCCTGATCCCCGGAAAATCGGATGTGGACATCACCGCTATGGCGGTGCAGGCCCTAGCTCCTTATCGGGACCAGATGGAGACCGAGATCGACGCAGCACTTTCCTATCTTTCCGGCCAGCTGACGGTCACTTGCGGGTATATCGCCTACGGCGATGAAAACGCGGAAAGCACCGCCCAGGTCATCCTGGCCCTGTGTGCGCTGGGCATTGATCCGGAGACGGATAGCTGTTTTGTTAAGGGCGAGCACACCCTGCTGACGGAGCTTTCCCAGTTCCGAGAAGCGGACGGCACCTACCGCCATGTGCTGGAGGGGGCCGGCGACGGCCTGGCAACGGCCCAATCCGTCCTGGCCTTAGTGGCTGTGCAGCGTGTGCGGTCCGGGCAGCCGTGGGTGCTGCATTTTGACGGCACTCAAGCGCCCCGTGAGGCATTCGGCACAAACGGAATCATCATCTGCGCCGTGATCGGTGCGGTAGTCGTAATCGCCGCCGGTGCGATCTACATCATCGGCAGAAAGAGGAAAAAAGCATGAACAAGCTGACAGATCAAATTCAGGCAGAGGTCAACAAGGTCGTTTTGGGCAAGGGGGACATCGTCCGCAAGGTGCTGCTGGCCATCCTGGCACAGGGCCATGTGCTGCTGGAGGATGTCCCCCCGGCGTAGGCAAGACGACGCTGGCCAAGGCATTTTCCAAAACGCTAGGTCTGGACTCCAAGCGTGTCCAGTTCACCTCCGACACCCTGCCATCGGATATTATCGGGTTTTCCGTATTCGATAAGGCAGACGGCAAGCTGAAATATCAGTCTGGAGCCATTATATGACCAATCTGTTGCTGGCGGACGAGATCAACCGTACCTCCAGCAAGACCCAATCCCGCTCTGCTGGAGGCTATGGAGGAGTTGCAGGTCACCGTGGACGGCGTGACCCGGCCCCTGCCGAAGCCCTTTATCGTGCTGGCAACGGAAAACCCGGTGGGTTCTGCGGGTACGCAGATGCTGCCCGCATCCCAGCTGGATCGTTTCATGCTCCAACTGAGCATGGGCTATCCCAATCGGGCCAGCACGGCGGCACTGCTGAAGGATCGCCATCATGTGGACCCGCTCTCTGCCTGCCAGACAGTGACTTCCCCTGCCGAGCTGGAAAAGCTCATTGCAGAGGTCAGCAATATCCATGTGGCAGACCGAATTTATGACTATATTGCAGAGCTGGTGGATCTGACCCGCTCCAACGCCTATGTGACCCTGGGTGTCAGTCCCCGTGGCGCTTTGGCTGTGACCCGTGCGGCCAAGGCCAACGCCTACTTAGAGGGCCGGGACTATGTGATCCCTGACGATGTGTGCGCCGTGTTCCCGGATGTGTGTGTCCACCGTCTGATCCTCAACTCCAAGGCGCGGCTCCAGGACTATACAGCGGCACTGATCCTGCAAAATGTACTTACCTCCGTCCAGAAGCCGGATGTCCGGGAATTTTCCAGCAAATGAGAAAAACGATCTTAGGCAGCGCCCTGTGTTATCTGATCCTGCTGCTGGCGTTGGCGGCGCTGCTTCTTACAAGCGGCTCCTTCTGGGCGCTGGCCGGACTCTGCTTGCTGCTCCTGCTGCCCCTGGCCTCCTGGGCAGTCAATATCTATGTCCGCAGGCACCTGCAGGCGGACATTCTGACCCCGGCCACAGCGGCAAAACGCACGGCAGTCAGCTGTCGGGTGCGTATCCGCAACGGAGCGTTTCTGCCCGTAATGCGCTATGGCTGTCAGGTCTCTATCCGCAATGATCTCACTGAGGAAGATCAGACAGTGACGCTGACCGGCAGCATCGGAGCCAAGGGTGAAAGCAGCCAAACCATCCTGCTGCAAAGCAGCTTCTGCGGCAGAGTGTATGTGCAGATCAGCCGGTTTACCCTGCTGGACTATCTGGGCCTGCTTCCCATGAAGGCCCTCGTGAAAGCGGATGCCCGTCTGACCATCCTCCCGGACCTGTATCCAATGGAGGCGGACATGACCGCCCGACCGGCCTATGCCAACGACGGCACTTCCAATCGACGGGGTGAGGACCGCAGCGAGGTGTACCAGCTCCGGGAGTATCGCCCCGGCGATGACATCCGGCAAATTCACTGGAAGCTGTCCTCCAAGTTAGATGAGCTGATTCTGAAAGAGGCCAGCCAGCCGGAGAGCCGTTCCCTTTTGGTATTCTGGGATAAGCGCACCGGCGGTAACCCCCAGCAGATGGACGCACTGGCGGAGGTCGTGTCCTCCGCAGGCATGGCACTGCTGCAAAGTGGTGTACCCTATACCCTGTGCTGGACGGACCGGGACGATCTGACAGGTCCAGGACATTTCAGAGGAAAACCAGCGTTTGCAGGCTAGCCCGGCTCTGGTAAAGACCAGGGGCAGCGCTGAGTGCCGCCTGCCCAAAACTGACGGTTACAGCCGAATTCTCTGTTTCGGCACAGCGCCGGAAGAACAGCTGCTCACGGACGGACGGGTGCATTTCATCCTCTGTACCGAAGAACAGTACCCCGGTGCGACCACCTTTGCCCCGCAGAATTATTCCGAGGCCATGCAGCGACTGGAGGTTTAACCCATCATGCGAAAAAATGAAAACGGACTCCAGTGGATTGTCACCGAAACGGCACAGAAAAAGCTGCACTTTCCCTGGGGCGCTTGGGTGGTCTGTGCCGTTCTGACGGTGGGCTTCTGCTTGCTTTTAACCGCTGCATTTCCCTCTGTTCCCTACCCATGGTGGGCCATGACAGCAGCTGCGATTTTGGTACAGGCGGCGTTGCTGATAGTATACCAAACCAGAATCGGGAACTGGCTCGTTCCAGCGGGCATCGGCGTGTTGCTTCTTCTGAGCTTGGCACTGAACAAGTTTGTCCTACCCGGTTTTGGAACACTGGCAAATGATTTCCTGACCCTGCTGACGAAAAAGACCGGGAAGATCTACCTGGACCTTGCGGCAGCGGATGCCCAATTTCTGCCTCTGGCGGTAACGGTTCTGCTACTGGCGGTGTCGCTGCTTCTCAGCCGCAGCGCATGGAGCGGACGGATGCTGCTGGCCTTGCCGATTCTGCTGCCCTGCTATGCAGCCCTATTGCTGGGCTTGTTTCCCATAGGCATCGGCGGTGGGCTGCTGATTATTGGCACGGTGCTGCTGATGGTGCAGCACACGGCAGAGGGAGAAGCCCTTGCAGGCGTTCCGGCGCAGCTGATCTTGCCGGTCCTGTGTGCAGCGCTGTGTCTGCTGATTGGCCTGTCCTGCCAAGACAAGCTGAATACAGACATGGTCGAGACGATGCAAACCCAGCTTCACCAGCGGCACTACGACAGCGATACCAATTCCATGCCGGAAGGAAACCTCAAGAACTTACCCGCCTGGAATAAAAGCGACACCCCGGCGCTGGAAGTCACAATGGAGCAGCCGGAAAAGGTGTATCTGCGTGGGCAGGTCTACGACACCTACACCGGCACCGGCTGGAAAGCAGCCGATACCGAAGAAACCGCCCAATATGAGGACCTTTTCTATTGGCTCCATGAGGCGGGTTTCTACGGCCAGAGTCAAATTGCACTGGCGGATGGCTATACGGAGACGGCCACACCGCTGTCCATGACTATACGAAATCTCTCCGCCTGTTCCGCCCACGGCTACTACCCCTACGCCGTCTACGGCAGCGAAACGCTGGCAGAGGACCGCATCGGGGACACGAATCTGCCCCCGGCAGAGAGCCTGTATTATCTGAAAGGCAGCGTCCCGGACTGGTATCAGATCCAGCGGAACCTCTCCACAGCCCAGGGCCGGGAAAAACATCGAGACCTATCTGTCCAAGGAGCAGGCCTATGCCGACTATCTCCGGGCCGTGGACCTGCAAATGACCCAGGACAGCTGGGCCGTCCTCCAGCGGCAATTGAAGCTGGACACCCAGACCCGGACCATCAGCGACATCCGCACCATCATCTTTGACTATCTACGGGAAGCCATGACCTACGATGAGACTGCCCGGACCGTGAACGGCAGCGGCGACTTCCTGCAATATACGCTGGAGCGCAGCGGACACGGCTACAGCGTCCATTACGCCACGGCAGCGGTGCTGATGCTGCGCTACATGGGCGTTCCGGCCCGCTATGTGGAGGGATATTACCTCTCGGCAGAGGATGCCGCCCGCTACAAGGCCGGTGAGACCATTACCCTGACGGAAGAAAACGCCCACGCCTGGGCGGAATACTATGTCAGCGGTGTCGGCTTTGTGCCGTTCGAGGTGACTCCCGGCTACATAGACGACGAGGAACTGTCCCTGGGCGGCGACAGCCCGGATGAGAATACCTATGAGAACAACACCCAGCAATTTGTAGAGGTGGAGCAGCCAGAGGAGGTCAACGAGCACAAGCAGGACCGATTTACCTTCTCACTGAATGCCCACTACCTACTGCTTCTTCCCTTGCTGCTGATCCTGCTGCTGGCCGGGTGCATTTTCCATCGCCGCAGGGTGTTTCGGAAGAAGATGGCCGCTATCGACGCCGCAAACGACCGGGAGGCCATTGCCATGCGCTATGGCTATGCCGTTTGCCTGCTGCGCCACAGTACGGTGCAGTTCTCGGAGGATGCTGCGGAGGCCGCAGAACTGAATCAAAAGGCGCTGTTCAGCACCCAGGAGATGACCCCGCAGCAGCGCAAGCAGGTTGACTCATTTGCCGTGCGTGTACTGGATGCCTGCAAGGGCAGCTGGACAACCTGGGAGAAAATACGGTACCGGCTATGGAACTGCCTGTATTGAAAACAAGGAGGAAGGAAAAATGCACAAAAGAGTAATGGCTCTGCTGCTTTGAGTCTGGTGCTTCTGCTCTCTGCCGCCATGCCGGTCACGGCGATGGCCGCAGAGAGTACGCCGGTAGCTTTGTGCTTGTGGCTATGAACGCCAACAGCACCATCGTGGAGCCGACCCGTATCCAGTATAAATCTGGGCAAACCATTCAACAGGCGCTGGCGGATTCAGATATTGACTTTGTCGGCCTGGAAAACGGATTCGTCTATGAGATCAACGGCGTTTCCGCCAATTACCTGCTCTATTATGACAAGGGTGGCTATAAGCTGGACGCTCCGGCTTCTTCCGTCAAGGCCCTTTGCTTCCATGTATCTTCGACTTATTCGGACGCAGCTATCCAGCTGATTATCCAAATGGCGGATTACCTGGACATGACCAACCATGTGCAGAATTATCCGGCAGCGGCCAATGCCTACGCAACGGCGCTGAAGGGCCTGCGGACGGCAACTGCCGACTCGGCAGGACCATTGCTGAAAAACCTGAAAGACGCCATTGCCGAATATGCGGCCCTTCTGGACGGGACCAAATACACCGTCTCCGCCACAGCAACCCAAAACGGCAATGCGGTGGAGGCACCGATCCTCTCCCTTACGGATGTCTATGGCAATGTTACCACCGGCACCGGCAGCGTCCAAGTCATCGCCGGCGACTATAAGTTCTGTGTGTCCGACGGCGGATATAACCGCACAGAGGGAACGCTGACGGTCTCCGCCGACGCCCAGGTCGCTGCGACCCTGCCCTACGGCGAGTGGTTCGGCAATATCCGGCTGCTGGATGTCGATCAAGAACCTTACCGCGCTGCACAAAACCGTGCAAACCACACGGCGCAGTATTGGATCGAGGATACAGCCAATGCTCTGAGCAGCGTGTATCTGAATGCGGCGATGGGCAATGTCCCGAATACCAAGACCACCAAGCTCCGCACCATCTATACCGGCACCAACGGCAAGGATATGTCGGGCATATCCCGCAGCTGGAACAGCACAGCCACATCCCTTACTTATCTGCTGACCTCTGGCATGGAGGGCAAGACCTTCGCGCTGGAAGCACAGTATACAGGCTCGGACGGCTACACGCAGATTCAGTCCTACGATGTCACCGTGACCCGTGTGCCCACGCTGAAGGCTCTGGCAGCCACGGCGGAGGGGACCAAGCTGCCCCTGGAGTTTGCGCCCAACACCCGGGAGTACAGCCTAAAAACCGTGTCCTCCACTGTGGATATTGACGCCGCACCATTTGGTGAGGATTATACCGTCACCGGAACCGGGGCGGTGCAGCTGACCGGAGACACGCAGGATCACATGATTCAGGTAGCAGCGCCCAACGGGGAGCAGAGCACCTATACCCTCCACATTCAGAAGGTAGCTTCCGTACCGGTGACGCTGGCTGTGCCTTCCGGAACAACGGTGCAGGTGATCAATGGAGCAGGCTCCGAGATTGCCCCGGTGGACGGGATCTATCACCTGGTCCCCGGCGAGAGCTATACCTGCATCGCCACGAAGAACACCTGGTATCATACGCAGATCACCTTCACGGCCTCCAGCGGACTGAATGTGTCCGTCCCGGAGCCTGTCACCACCGACTGGCTGACCGATCTGGCATTCTACAACGGCACCTATGCTTCCAGCCGGATCGCCTACGCCGCCGACAAGACCTTCACGGCGGCAGACCACACCTACAACTATACGGTGTCCGACTGCAACAGCTCCGTTGCCATGCAGGCCACGGCAACCGGAACCGTGACGGCGCTGTATCGGACCCAAAGCACCGTGCCGGGGATTCATAATCTCGCACGGATGGAGACGATCACAACGCCTGTCAGCAAAACGGGTCTTGCTCAGAGCCTGACCTACGCCGTGGCCAAGGCCGGTTACGGCCAGACGGTGACGATCCGCATTTCCAAGACAGAAAACGGCACTACCTACTATCAGGACTACGATATTCAGCTGCTGCGGCAGCTGCACCTGTCCAGCCTGACTATTGCCACAAAGGATGAGACACTGCCCTTTGTAACTCCAAAGGGCGCAACGGCCCGCTTTGATCGAGATACCACGGATTATTATGTTAAGGTAGACCGGGAGACCGCCGCTCTCTACCTCTCCGGCACCTATCCCAACAGCAGCACAGACACCGCCTGCTGCGGCGGGTACTATGCCAAGGTCAACGGCGTACGCTATGACACGCTGGCCGGCGCGGAAGCGGTCCTGAACACAGACCTTTATAATGAGGATATTTCGGTACAGGTCTGCCACGCAGATACCGGCAGCATTGAGCTGACCTATACCGTCCATGTTCAGAAAAGTGACCCCATCCAACTGACCATCCAAACGACCCCGGCGGATGCCACGGTGTTCCTGACCAACGATCTGAACGGCAAGCGCATCGTGGAGAAAAACGGCACCTACAGCCTGACCCCCGGTGCCAGCTATTCCTACACTACCACCTGCGCCGGGTACATCGGTCAAACGGTGGAGCACTATACCGCCCCCGACAAGGACGGTACACTGACCATTACGCTAAAGAAGGCTCCAGCCAACGACAAGCTCATCAATTTCGATTCTGCGTGGCCCCACTTACGCCAAAACAATGAGAATAACGGTGTGGTGGACTACAAGACGCCGGTCTACGCCAAGGATGCCGAGCTGTACTGGGCTACCTCCATTGGATCCGGCTACGATGTGAACGCCTGCGGCTGCCCCATTTTGGTGGACGGTGCCATCTACACCTACTCCGGCTCCCGCATTTACAAGGTGGATGCTATCTCCGGCGAAATTCTCATTGATAAGCCCATGGATCACAACTCCAGCTTCGCCATCAACCCGCCCACCTACGCCAACGGCATGATTTTCGTGGGCCTGTCTGACGGCACGATCCAGGCGTTCGACGCCAATACCCTGGACTCCCTGTGGATCTACCGGGACTCCATCGGCGGTCAGCCCAACAGCTCTATTGTCTATCACGATGGCTACATCTACACCGGTTTTTGGGTGGGCGAGATCAACGAGGCCCACTATGTGTGCCTGAGCGCCACCGACGAGGACCCCACGCAGACGATGGAAGAAAAGCTCCCCACTTGGTACTACACCAGCAAGGGCGGCTTCTATTGGGCCGGTGCCTATGTGTGCGACGACTTCCTGCTGATCGGCACGGATGACGGCGCTTCCGGCTACACCACCGGCAAGCCCAGTCTGCTGTCCTTTAACCCCAAGACCGGCGAACTGCTGTCCTCCTACAAGATGAATGTGACCGGCGACATCCGCAGCTCTATCACCCATTACAACGGCAAGTATTACTTCACCAGCAAGGGCGGCTACTTCTACGAGGCCACTGTGGACGAAAAGGGTACCATTGAGGATGTCCGCACCTTGAAGCTCTACAACTATGCGGACGATCCCGCCAATCCCGCCATGTCCACCTGCACACCCACCATTTACAATGGGCGGGCCTATATCGGCATCTCCGGCACGGCACAGTTCGGCGCATACAGTGGCCATAACCTTACGGTCATCGACATCCCCAACTGGGAGATTGCCTATACGGTACGCACCCACGGCTATCCCCAGACCAGCGGTGTTCTGACCACTGCCTATATGGAGGAGACAGGCTGCGTCTATGTGTATTTCTTCGATAACTTCACCCCCGGCAAGCTCCGGGTGCTGGAGGACAAGCCCGGTCAGACCGAGGTTTCTCTGAAAACCATGGAGACCTATACCGCCAGCGGAAAAACGGAGACCTATACGACGCCCTACAACATCTTCACCCCCAGCGGCGCACAGGCGCAGTACGCCATCTGTAGCCCCATCATGGATGAGTACGGCACCATCTACTTTAAAAACGACTCCGCCTACCTGATGGCCCGTGGGCAGCACCATTGAACGCATCGAGGTCACGAAGCTGCCGGACAAGACGACCTACAATGTAAAAGACACCTTCGACCCCACCGGTATGCAGGTAACGGCCTACTACGCCAACGGCATGACCCGCGATGTGACAAAGTATGTCACCTGGTCCGATAAGCCGCTGAAGGCCAGTGATACCGACTTCCAGATCACCTTCCCCTACGCCATGTACCAAAACCGAGAAAACAGCGACACCCTGGAGATGGAATACGGCGTCCACTGCGATAAGCCCATGACTACCCTGACCCTGACCATTGGGGACCAGACCGAGGTCAAATACGGTGATGTAAATGGGAATGGTAAAGTCGATTCCACGGATGCCGCCATTGTCTATCGTTATGCAAATGGAAAATATCAGTTGTCTGCGGATCAACTTTTGGCAGCTGATGTAAATGGTGATGGTGTCGTGAATACGACGGATGCTGCATTGATCTACCGTGTAGCAAACGGAAAGCTGTCAAAGTTCCCGGTGGAACAATAAATCATAGTGGTACACGGAAATAACCCGGATATGAAATGACCTCCCCAGCTTGCCCACCGTGCGCATTGTACGGTGGGTAAGCCGCACTGACGGCAAAAAAACATTTCTGCAAGGAGAAGACGCCTATGAAAAAACATTCCATTGCGCTGCTGCTCCTGCTGGTGCTGCTGACCGGCTGCGGCGCAAAGACAGAGGAGGCACCATGGCAGACCGCCTACCGTGAAACGGGTAAATATCTACAAGAGCAAGATGCGCTTTCCGCAGGCTCTGTTGGCGGCGAGTGGGCGGTGATCGGCCTGAGCCGTGCCGGACTTCTCAGTGATGAGACTGCGCAGAGCTATGAGCAGACGGTAGAGGACTATGTCAAGCAAGCAGGTTCCGTGCGGCTGCACCACGCGAAATCCACTGAGAACTCCCGCGCCATCTTGGGCCTGACGGCTGCCGGATATAATGCCGCCAACATGGCGGGCGTTGATCTGACGGCGGGCCTAACCGACATGGCCTATCTGCGGGCACAGGGTACCAACGGCCCCATCTGGGCGCTGATCGCGCTGGACTGCCATGGCTACGATATTCCCCAGTGCGCCGATGGCGAGGAGCAGACCACCTGCGAGGGACTGGTGGCGGAGATTCTCTCCTATCAGTGCAGCGACGGCGGCTGGGCGTTGATGGGCGACGAATCCGATGTGGACATGACCGCCATGGCCCTGACATCTCTGGCCCCTTATCAGGAGGAGACAGACATCAAGGCGGCAGTTGACGCGCCGCTGACCTATCTGTCCGATGCCCAGCAGGCCGATGGCGGCTTCATGAGCTGGGGCGCGGCCAACAGCGAGTCCTGCGCACAGGTCATCGTGGCTCTGACGGCGCTGGGCATTGATTCCGCAGCGGACAGCCGCTTCGTAAAAACGGCGCGTCCCCGCTGGACGGCCTGTGCGCCTTTGCCTGCGAGGGCGGCGGCTTCCGTCACAGCGATGAGGTATGGCTACCGAGCAGGGCTTCTACGCACTGGCCGCCTGCGACCGCTTCCGGCAGGGCCAGACACGCCTGTTCGACATGACGGATATTGAGGTGAAGTGATATGCGGCGATCCAAACCTCTGTGCACATTGCTTCTGGCACTGCTCCTGCTGACCTGTGCCGGAGGGAAAACCGGCTCCTGTAGAGCCACAGGACAGCGATGTGGATGCGGACACAAAGTATACCTGCATCATATCCATCTCTTGCGAGACGATCTTGGACAATATTGATAAGTGCGTTGAGAGCAAGAAAGCCCTTGTGCCGGAGGACGGTATCATCCTTCCAGCCACAGAGGTAACGTTCAGCGACGGCGAAAGTGTCTACGATGTACTGCAGCGTGTCTGCAAGGCAAATAAGATACACATGGAGTCCAGCTTTACGCCGGTGTATAACAGTGCCTATATCGAGGGTATTCACAATCTGTACGAGTTCGATGTAGGGAAGCTCTCCGGCTGAATGTATGCCGTCAACGGATGGTTTCCTAACTACGGCTGCTCCCGCTACCAACTGAATAACGGCGATGTGGTGGAGTGGTGCTATGCCTGCGATCTGGGAGAAGATCTCGGCAGTGGTATGGGAGGATAATGGAGGCACCAGAATATAGAGAACGCTGATATAGGAAGCGGAGTTCCCGGAACACATAGGCCTCTGGAGATATTCGAGAGGCCGCCTAACCATGCGACCAGACAACACAACAAAACGGACAAAAAGCCAAGGATGGCCCTTTGCGGCCATCCTTGGCTTTTTGTCCGCTTTTCATTATGCGGATACCAATTTCATTGCCGTGCCCCACCGTTTCTGCCGTTTGCGAGTTCTTCACAAATGACGAAACGGAGGGAATAAAAGGTCCCGTCAAGATTTATGCGCAAAATTGTTTGCAGGCTCCGGCGGAGTGAAGTCAGCCGGCAACGGAGGCGTCGTCCATAACCGCCTCCAAGTGCTTCATGTTCATGTATTTCTTGTTGCCCCACTGGGTGCCCGCCACATGGCGCAGCCGGGCGCAGACCAGCATCAGGGCGGAGTTGCCATCCGGGAACGTCCCCACCACGCGGGTTCTGCGGCGGATCTCCCGGTTCAGCCGCTCGATCACGTTGTTGGTGCGGATGCGCGTCCAGTGCTCGCTGGGAAAATCGCAGTAGGTCAGCGTTTCCTCAATGCCGTCCTCGACCTTCTTGGCAGCTTCCTTCAGTTTCATGGTGCGCAGCTCGGCGACCACGGCTTTCGCCTTCTCACGGGACCCTTTTTTGCTCTCCTGGGCGTGGATCGCCTTGAGCATTTTTGCTACAATTTTGACCTTGGATTTGGGCACAACAGAGAAAACGTTGCGGTAGAAATGCACCGTGCAGCGCTGGTATCTGGCCTCCGGGAACACCTCACTCACAGCCTCCAGCATCCCCATGTACTTGTCACCGACGATAAGCTTCACGCCGTCCAAGCCGCGCCCACGGAGCCACTGGAAGAAGCTGACCCAGCTGGCCTTGTCCTCTTTCATGCCCTCAGCGGCACCCAAAACCTCGCGAAAACCGTCCTCATTCACGGCGATCGCCACCAAAACAGCAACATTTTCGTACTCTCCGCCCCAGTTGCGGCGCAGGTAGATGCCGTCCACGTAGACGTATGGATAGTGGCCGCCCTGCAAGGGGCGGTTGCGCCAGTCCTCAATGTGAACGTAGGCTTTCTTGTTCAGCTCACTGATGGTGGCAGGCGAAACCTTGCTGCCCCACAGCGCCTCCGTGATGTCCTCCACCCGGCGCACGGAAACGCCTGCCAGGTACATCTCGATGAGGGCCTCCTCCACGCTGCTCTCCCGGCGGCGATACCGCTCGATGATGGCCGTCTCAAAGGACACGCCCTTGAGTCTTGGCATATGGAGCGTAACGTTGCCGGAGGTCGTGGTGAGATTCGGTCATAGTGGCCGCTGCGGTAGCCCTGACGGGCCTCGCTGCGCTCATAGCGGGCCGCCTGCGTCAGAGACTCCGCCTCTTTTTCCAGTAGCTCGTTCAGCGTCTCTTCTACGCTTCCGCGAACTAATTCTTTGAGCTGCCCCTTGATAATTTCCTCATTGAATTGTACAATCTTCTCGGACATAGTTTGCTCTCTCCTTTCGACTGTTTGTCTGGCAACTTCATTCTACCAGAGCCTGCAAGCTATGTCTTTTTTTATGCTCTTTTCAATTTGCGCAAGTTATTGTACATTATCCATCGCCGCAGGCCTAATGGCAGTTTGACCAGCAGCCTGTATCGCATCAAATGAACGCAGACAGAGCGCACCTCCCACCAAGGGGAAGGTGCGCTCTCGAGTTGTCACGAGGGTAGCGTCATCATGGCGCATCCAGAAGGACTCACTCTATCGGAGGATATTAAGACAGAGAAAAGAACAAGCAACATGTCTTATAAAAAATCGGTGATGCCAACAAGGAAGGATATGGTCTATGCAATATCTGGAGGAAAACTCGGTAAATTTCTTTCAGCCTGAACATAAAATCCTTTTTGCGTATAAATCTTGACAACGCCACCAGTTTGGGCCGAAAAAACTGCTATGCGTGAGTGTCCCGAAAGTCGTGAGAAACGGCCTCTTAAGATGGCGGCCCTTTATAAGCGCCTGACTTTTGAGCTTATATTTAACCTTGCAATTACACGATCTTTTCTGCGGGCAACATTCAATGTAATTCACATGGTTCCTGTGATTAGGATATTGCGTTTTGGATGAGCATGAGGATAAATCCGAAAAGCAGGAATATGAGTATCGGCGCAAGGGTTCGGAGGATATTGCGTACCCCCATAACTATATCGCAGGCGGAGGGCGCGGGGGCTTTGGGGGGCGCAGTGCGTTTCTCTTCCGGCGGTGCGTAGTCTGGAATCTCGCTTCGATGCAGTCCCCGCAGAAGCCTCCGCAGAAGGCCGAGGATGCCCGACATGAAAAATCCAGGCACGGCAAGAATCGTTCCTATGATCACCAGGGCAAGATCATTGCCACTCGGCGCCAGAAAGCCGGTGGAGTTTTCCGGGGCGCTCGGATCGTATTTGATGCGGATGGACCTGCCCACCTCGATAGAGTTTGCCAGGGGGCCATATTTACCTGTATAATGCGTTCCATCCACTTCATATTCGTAGGTCATCGAATAGTTGATGCCACCCCTGCCAACTTTGCTTCTGTTCAACTCGGAAATATCCGTAATGTATGCGCTGCCGAATACCCAATCCGTCTGCTTGTATGATTGAATATAAGTATTGGCCCCCATATAAAACATAAAGAGGCCGATAAGCAGCGTCGCAACGCCCCAGCCCTGTATTACAGACCGAAAAACTGAGTCCTTCCGCATCAGTTCTTTCACGGCCTGAACAGCCGATTCATGCTTCATCTTCTTTTGCCCTCTTGATCCTGGCGACCAGTTCGTCGATTTCCCCTTCGTACAACGATTTGTTATAAGGAACCCTGTGTGTTTGGTTTTCGCAGTCGGTGAATTTCATGTAGTAACCGTAACGCGTTGCGCTTCTGCGCATGTTCCGCTGTGACTCGACCAGACAGCAGTCCAGAATGTCGCTGTAGCGGTAGTACCGCCCATTTAAGGGATTGGTGCGGCAATAAAAGCCGTCCTTTTGAATCTTTAGCATATAAAACAGTCCGTGAGAAAAAGCCCGCACAATTGAAAACAGCAAAATGGCGACCGGAATCATGCGGAAAATCAGCGGCATGGTGGTCCATCCAAAAAGCAACAAGTAAAGTATGGGAAAACCAAAAATCACAAGGATTATGATAACCACACTCTCCGTCTTCCCGGTAATGACGATCTCGCGGTCGAAGTCGTCATCCCCACGTCTGCTTCCCACGGCCTCAACCCGTTCAATCATATAATCCACCGCATCAAGGTGGGGGTCAAGTACGAGAAATCTCGACCGCTTTCCCTCTATCGTTTCAAAGTTGCAGTAGGTTGCTTCCTGTGTGTCCGTCTCTCTGCCGGAGCTGAGCCACATGTTGCAAATCTCGCTGTAGCGGTAGTACCGCCCGTTGCCGGGTTTGGTCCGAAAATAAAAGCCGTCTTTATCCACAAGCAACTTGAAAGACATTGCACCGTATGCGGACAGAACGCAGATGATAGCAAAAAAGGCTGTTAGGCCGCCGAGTCCAACAAAGGCACCATCGTGTGCAGTGTAAAGCCAGAATGTGAATCCTCCGGAGACCGCCGTCGTGATTGCAATCACCATAGGTCCAAACCAGTTACCGGTGATTTTATACTTCCAGTTTCTTTCTTTCATCTTATTCTCCATATTGAATCCATAGCGATTTGTTATATCACAGGGAAGTGGCTAATGCCACTTCCCTGTGATTGATTCAAATAATAGAAAACTGTTTCGAGTATGTTGCCTTAAACCCAGTTTTATCTATAACGCAGACAACAATGGTATAGTTTCCTGTCTCTGTTGGCGACCACTCAAGATAGTCGAATGTTGAACCACTTAGAGTATAGTATAGAGTATCACCTTTGTAAATAGCATACTCCCCATACATACGGCTGGTAACCACCCTCCGCCTTAGCTGAGAAAACCAATGCCGTCTCTGGCTCCATGTCTCCAATTACTTCAACATTAGAATTCATAGTTCTGCAGTAGTAAATTTTCCGTTTCTTATTCGCTCCACCAGCCCGCAGCTTCCAGAAACGCAAGCACATCGGCCTTGCCCTCCTGCGTGGTATACACATAGAGCATTATCTGTCCACTGCGGATTTTTGCTGCGAAATTCGTGGGGGCTGTCCACGGCATAGACCTGACCAGTAAAGGTATTGCTCTCCGTCACCTCACCGGTGATGGGGAGGGTCGCAGCGGCATAGAAACGGTAGCAGGCATCTGCGGAATCCAGCCTGCAGTAGTCCAACCGCAGAGAGTCCTCATGCACGGAAACAGAGCGGATCAGCATGGAACCGATGCCCCAGCTCTGGCGGATATCCTCCGTAGAGTCCACGGCAGTATAGCCGGCTGCCGCTGCGGCATTGCGGAACTTATCCAAGTCCGAAGTTCCCGACGTGAGGAAGAATTTCACGAAAAGGACGAGGGCGACGAACGCAAGAAGCCAAGCCGCAAGTCGGGGGACCCACTGCTTCGCCGGGATTTTTGCAATGGCCGTTGAATCAAATCCCGTGTCTGTCTCCGGAACCGATTTCTTCAGCTCCTCTGTGTGCGTCCTTCGCAGAAGGCTGCGAAGTAGCTCCAGCACCCCAGAGAGGAAAAAGCCCACCACTGCGATGGCCGTTCCCAAAATCAAAAGGACCAGCAGATTGTGGGTATTGGGAGAGAGAATCGCCGTATTCTCTTCCGGCACTTCTGGGTTATATTTCACAGTAATGACAGTACCAATCAGACGGGGCGATGACATACGCCCTGTGCGGCCCGTATAGGTTTCTCCGTCCACGGCATACTCATACGCCATAATGTAGTAGGTACTGCTGTTGCTACCATGCCTTCCGGGCGAAGAGCTGACTACCTCGCTGGAGACATCCGTGACCGTGGCCTCTATGGGGAATCCAGTCCTTCTGACGGGATTGGCCTGCATAGTCTCAATCCCCCGTTTACGATCAGGTAGATGCCCACAATCATCATCACATAGCCCATGAATCGGAAGTAGGCGAATAATGTTGTATTTCTCCACATCTTCATAATCTTCATATTCCCTTGCTTCGCTCCATCAGCACCTCCATTTCCCGTTGAAACAAAGCCTTATCATACAGAATCTTATGCGGCTTACCAATGGAGTCAGTGAATGTAAAATAGTAAGAATATCCCGTCCGTCTGGTGCCGTTGCGGACGGAACCTTGCCTTTGCACCACCTCTGTCAGGTGGCAATTTGAAATTTCGCTGTATTTATAGTATTTTCCGTCAAAGGGGTTGGTTCGGCAGTAAAATCCGTCCTTTTGAATCAGAATTTTGTAGAACAGATTATGACTCACCAACACAAAAAGGCTGCTACTGCCAGCACTACAGGCGGTATATAGATAATGGGTGGCAAGCCTTGAGTTCGGAGATAAATGCTCACAAACAAAACCGCCGCCAAAATACAGACAGCTGCAACGAGCCTGACACCGCCCTGTACTCTGCCGCTGATCATAAGGTCACCGTCGCTCCTTTGCGCCTGTCCCTCGGTGTTTTCTACTTGGGCGATTAAATAGTCTACGGCATCCCAATCTAGATTTCTAAAGAAAAATCTCATGATTCTTCCGTCCTGCATTTCAAAGTTGCAATATTGCATTTGCTGTGCATTTGCATCGTTTCCACTGCTGACCCATATTTGGCGGATTGTGTAGTAGTGATAGTATCTTCCGTTACCTGGAGCGGTCTGATAGAAGAATCCGTCTTTATCAATCAGTACCCTGAAAAATAATGTGCGGTACAAGGCCAGGAAAAAGGCAAGCGATGCAAAGATCACCAATATTATGCCAATGATGATCGCCCCGTTCCGGCTGAGGCGAAACCAAAGTGCCAGACCACCAAATATGGTGAGCATAATAAAAGATATTATAACTCCGGTTATTCCGTTCGTAATTGTATATTCCCATTTTTGTTTTTTCAATGATTCTCCTCCCAGCTGCACTCTTATTGGCCAAAATGCTCCAGATTCTCTCATAACCACATATGTTTTTTGTGCTTTCTTCGCTGCAATAAGAAGTAGCAAGTGTATTAAAAGTAGGCATCTCCATTATATATACGCCCATGGTCATGATTGAATAAAATTATATTTATTTGCGAAGCCTATAAAAATTTCAATAAATATGATGGTTCGGGGGAATGCAAGGTTATTATTCCTTGCATTCCCCGATAGATTATTAGCTGACTACGAACTGTGTTCTATACGATATTCTTTTTCCGGTTGCATCTGTTACAAAAGCCAAAAAATCATATGTACCAGATTGAGATGGTGTCCACTCCGTGAAATTAACTATCGCAGCGTTATCTGAATACACCACCTCATTATCAGACTGAATGTAAAACTCCCATTGCCACGGTTGTACTCCTCCAGTCGCACTCACAGTGAATGAAATGGTTTCTCCGGCCGAAAGCGTGCCAAAAATCTCAACATCTGTAATTTGCAAATCATTTTTCTTAAAGCGAGCTTCGAGAGTCCGGTTTGAATCGACGGTAATTTTGCATTCGTTAGAAACCCCATATAGTCGTTCTCCGTTTTCATACCATCCATCAAAAATATACCCTGACGATGGTGTAGCAATAAGGATAGCGTCATCTCCTTTAACATAAGTACCACCGCCTGAAACATTTCCGCCAGTTCCAGCGATTAAGGTGATATCATAATCAGGATACAAATATACAAATTCACTGTTATTGCCACAATCGCTTTCTAGTTCTTCGGTTTCTATCAAAAAATAGTACGAGCTTGCTTCTCCCGACACATCGTTATAGAATTCATCCATGCCGATGTTAAATGTGAATACCTCTTCAACTCCCGGATTGAGAGACGCTATATGTTCAGTCGAAATCAGCGTCATTTTATCAGTAGCCTTAAAAAGAATTTTAAGGTTGCTGAGTTTACAGGGAGAGTGTATCCTTTGTTCTTCACGGTAACCATCAACGTTCGGCCGGTCTCTGCTCGACTTTCTTGGATATTATCAATAGAAATATCAGCGAAGCCTACAGTAAGAATCGCTTCGTTATCCGAGTCGAACGCATCCTTTTGACCTGCAGGATAGACTTGAATGGTATAATTAGTTCTTTCAATATTGGCAGGAAGTGTAAAGGGAATTTCTAATTCGTCACTATCTCCAATAGCTAAATGATGATCAATTGTATATGTTTGGAGAGTAGCACCGTCAGCATCGATAATTTTTACTGTAAACTGGCTTATATCCATGGATCCATTATTGGAAACATTAATGCGTATGCTAATGTCTTTGTTTGGTTCAATAACTCCTGAATAAGAACCAACAGGATCCACATGGACATCATAAAAATCTGTTTGCTGTTTTCTGTACCAGATCAATTTGCCCATAAGGCTTTCTATTTACAGCTTCTTGCAATTTCTCTGCAAAGCCATACTACGCCAGTTCAATTTGACCATTCGGTAGCATAGAAGCATCCCAACCGCGAACGATTCCAGAATCTGTCGAAATAGGTTCAACTGTTCCAAATGCGTTATTGACTTCATTGTAGTTTACGCCATAGAAGTTTACATCGGAATCACATTCTTGCTGCCAAACAATCGCCTTTTTTCCCGTCCGAATTTTTAAGTGCCTTGATTCTTGTAACATTGCTGTTTAACTCAGATACAATGGTGCATCTAGTTTCTACATTTCCGTTAGAAATACAAGCAATTGAATCGCCACTTATCCAATAAAGCTCGTTGTCCAACAAACTCACTGAATAATCTGGAATTGAATCATTGGTCAATCTGATGGTTTCACTGTCATTGTAATAGAAAACCTCAAGATCACTAACATCCGAAGAATCGGAATTAGTCTTTGCAGTATATAATTAGAACGCTTAACAGCAATGTTAATGCTCTGCTAAAATGCTTCTTCGCACCTTTCACTTAAATCCTTCCTTTCCTGTAAGTAGAATACATTTTTCCTTCTCTATTCTGAAATAGCGCCGTTGGAACCTCTATGGATAGGCATCACTCCCTTTCCCATTCCATGTGCGTTCTTAAATCATACACGATCCCCATGCTGCGATCAGAAGATGTTGATTAAAGCAGAAGCGTACTACTTTATCTGATCACATCAAACAACCATTCTCTCTTCAAAATTTTTGATTATAGTGATATCCCGCGATTCGGCTATATTTTTCCATTTCTGCCAATTATTTTATACGCTATATTCTCCTTTGGCAATATCAAGTCGAAATTTTTGTTGATTTTGTGAAAACTCTTGAACTATCATTATTAAAAAATGCCAAATCAATACCTCCACTCACCAACAGCTGGTGTAATGATAATGCAAAAGGAAATGGCGATTATTTTTTTGTACAAAATACGAGCGATTTATTTCACTTGACATAGATTAGCGGGCGTGCTATACTCCTTAACAAGAAGCGAAC